>Ga0078972_1000675_pt1 | contig 139916 bp, 110 predicted proteins | sample YelNatPaOPGAMG01_FD_67568 | JGI IMG/M metagenome (GOLD analysis project Ga0078972, IMG submission 67568) | Hot spring thermophilic microbial communities from Obsidian Pool, Yellowstone National Park, USA - OP-RAMG-01 (SPADES assembly) (version 2) | ecosystem: Environmental > Aquatic > Thermal...
GTGAAGTACCTCCTTGCCACATACCAATATCGGCACCAATTGCTATTGGCAAATAACTTAATGACGCCCCTCCTGTAAACGGCGCAGCTATTAAGACAGCAAGTGTATAGAAAAACTCCCCACCCGGATCCACATACCGCAGCGGATTGTTTACGCAGTAGGCATACCGATTGAAGCTCTGCGAGAAGCCAGGTGCCTGCACGTAATTATCGGGGCTGAGGAACATGCCCAGCACAGGATCGTAGATACGGCCGGCCAGACGTGCTGCTTTGAGCTATGGACAGAAAGCTGATGGAGCGATATTCGTTTTCAAAGAACGCAGCAAAACTAAGAGCAAGTTAGAAAATTTTTGGGGAATATCTACACCTTGTATACGGTTATTTTAAATTAATAGCTACGTCAGGAGACTGCCTTTATATGTGTAGAAGTAAAAGAATACGCCGAGAATAGGAACTCACAAGCAAAGACTCTGTTGGAAAGAAAAGCTGGATTGTTCCGATTTTTGTATTATTTTTTAGTATTGAAATTTTGAATTCACTAATTTGCCTTCCTTGAAAATTAATGTCATGTTTTTTGTGTCGTATATTAATGGCCCAACTGACAAGCTATCATTCAAATATTTATTGTAATCTCGAGGATATCTAGCCTTAGCTATTTTAAAAAGATTTAACTTTTTATTTTTTTCAATATTTACAACTTCATTGGGAAAGTCCCCAACTAACATAATTTCAAATCTTTTATAGTAAAAAAAATCTATAATATTTTCCCTATTCACAAGAAAATCATAAGCACCTCCACAAAGGTAAATTAAGAACACTATACTATCATTGTTTCGCTTAGCTTCAACATATATGTATTCATAATTCTGCTTATACCCAATAGAATCAACATATTTACAATAATAATCAATCGCTTCTTTAAATTGAATGTTTTGCCATTTCTTATTTTCCTCTTTACAAGACGTTATATCACACAAAATAAAACAAAAATACAAATAAATTAATCTTATTCTCATATTTTTTAGTATTTATGGTATTGTTAATCCCACTGGTTCACTTGTATGATAATAATAATGGTTATTGTAATAGATTAAAGTTGAAATACCCCAATGATTAAAATATTTATATACTGCAGCATCTCGCCCTGATGGTATGGGACTGGAGTATGAAGGATGTGTATGAACAAAATATTCTACTTGCCACTTGACTCCATAGTTATCAGTTACAAAGCCATTATCAAAACGGTCTAAATATCTTGGAGATACGGTTACATTAGTGGCATCATTCCAAGGTCCTACCAGTACTGTCTTATCCTTAGTTATATAAAAAAATTTTTCTTTATCACAATTTGAATAACTATTTAAATATCGTTCTGCCTGACTTCTATTAGGAAACATAATATACAGATTATTACCACAGTTATTATTGCCATTGGGTATTCCCCCACTACCAGGACTTTGTGGCAATCCTAAATATCTTTCATAAGAGAAAGCATCATTAATATTACGCCTATTTCTCATTTCAGCCCTCATGTACGCTCTTTCATACGCAGTATAATAGGAACCACCTATACCATACGACCAGCCTGCTGAACCATAACCCACCGTGAAACCCAAACTCCCTTTTTCTCCTCCTATACCGATTCCCGCATAAACACCCCAACTAGCTGTCGGAAAATCATTGTTGGAAAGATTATGCGTGATCGAAAAATTGCCTCCTGCTGTGAAAGGTCCAACAGATGCATACGCCCCTACGCTGGTAGTAGTACTCCAGGATCCATGCTTAAAATTATAATCCAAGCTATACTGCTGGGTAAATCCACTACCTAATCCTGTGCCTCCAATTCTGGGTCCAAATTCTACATATATCCCCGCACTTGCTCCATTACTCCATCCCATGTTAATTCCTGCCCCAATGGGGATCCCAATCGGCGTAAGATTAAACCCTATGCTCAATCCATTCTTACCTATGCTCCATGTAATAAACTCCCCGCTCGGATCCACATATCCCAGCGGATTATTTACGCAGTAGGCATAGCGGTTGAAGTTCTGCGAGAAGCCAGGTGCCTGCACGTAATTATCGGGGCTGAGGAACAGGCCCAGCACAGGGTCGTAATGGCGGCCAGCTAGACGTGCTTCTTTAAGCTATTGACTGAAAGCTGATGGTGCGCTATACGTTTTCAAAGAACGCAACGAAATTAAAGGCAAGATAATAAATTTTGGGGAATGGGGCAAGGGCATGATGTAGATTCTGATAAACAACATTACAGCCTACGGACATATAATCTTTTCATTTTCAGGAGTATGCCCTGTACGTCTTATTGATTCATCTTTTTGAAAAATTATGGGTATAGAGGTATAATTTAAACTACGGATTCTTTTTAAACTAAAAAATCTCTTTATATATTCATTCAATTCGTAAATATCTTTTTCGACTACTCGATATACATATAATTTCCCATTTTTGACAAACATAAATCCATTATAATCACATGGTCCACAGAACCCTTTGCATCCTCGTAAAGCATCGCAATAAAGAATCAATTCAGGTTTTTTCTTATAGATGTTTTTTATTATTTGTTTAAGTCTTATTTTTACGATAATATTTTCAAAAGGTTCCTTATCCAATTCATAATAACAGATATCATCAAAAAAATTGGCAAATGCTTTTACTTTCATCTTTTTGTCAATTATCGCAAGGGTAAACACTATAACACTATCAATAGTTATGTAATTATAAATATCATCATTAAAAGAAAATGAATCTGTATTAATAAATTGAATTGTTACCATTGGAACAATTTCATTTTTTTTTAACTCGACTTTTTGTGGAAGAATACCATGCTTATCCCTCCCCCAATTTTGATTGTCTATTACAAAACAATAATTTATATTGTCCTGAATCTTAGCTATATAACAATCCATATCAGCATTTTCATAAAATTGTTTTAATTGCTCAACAATATTTTGTGAATAGCTAATTGCACAAGATAATGAGGTAAATGCAAAAGCAACTAGTAGGTATCTTATTTCCATGATGCCCAATATTAATAAAACCAGAAAACATTCAAAACTGTAACTCCTTTACCTGATAATGTAAAATTATACTTACTTTGTCTGAAGGTAAGTTTATTTTTATATAATGCACGTGTATACACTTGTAAACTTCTTACGTTATCCACATGTCCTTTAAAATAAACTGAAAATACCTGACCATTGTCTGCAGCAGCTTGCATAAACTTCGGATCAAAAAGTTTGTAATATTCATTTCTTGAAAGTGTTTGGACATTATTAAAAGTGCTTTTTATTAATTCTTCATACTCCCCTATTTCTATTTTTACACCAACATTCTCTTGATAACCAGTAATCTTTATAAAATTATCATAAGTCCTTATTCCTCCTCTTTTAGACTCAATCTCAAGAAAAGTGGTTGGCATACAATCATTATCCAAATTTGAACCTACATTAGGTATATTAAAATCGATAACATAATCAGGCTTGTCTACATTGTATAAAGACCACTGGTTTCTATTATAAGCTACCTCATTGCCCCACCAGTAATTTGTCCCATTTGCTTTAGCCAATTCGTAACCTGTTATAGCCCCATTGATAAAACCAGAGATGGCTGCACTTTCCCAGTTATCCATAAATTTGTCACCATTGATTATGTTGACAAGCCCATTTATTCCTACATTCACTCCCGCCTGGAATAATCCCCTCGGTATCATTCCATCCAATTTTGGAAGCCAGACAGGCATAACACCAACCATACTTGCACCCGCCACTGCTCCGGAAACAATTCCAGTATAGGTATTTGCACTTTTCCAGTTCCAATCGCCAGGGTTCATGGGATTGTCGGCAGTGAAAAAGTTTGCCTGCATACCACCAAAGTAGGCCATAGCGAGTATTATTATTGCATCATCAATGCCAAATACCTCCCCACCCGGATCCACATATCCCAGCGGATTATTTACGCAGTAGGCATAGCGGTTGAAGTTCTGCGAGAAGCCGGTTGCCTGCACATAATTATCGGGGCTGAGGAAGCATCCCAGACGAAGATCTTAGATGCAGCCATGTGCCCACTCCCCTCACCTACGCCCAAAAAGCGACTGGTGGCTATATTTTCAAAGAACACAAATAGCAAGTGCAAGATAGTAAATTTTGGGGAAATATCGATACACTTTTGCTTGCGGTTATCTGCGGCGAAGTGACAGGCTTCGATAAGGGGGGGGAAGTGGCCAAGTAAATGGATGCAAAGATTTACAACGACGATAATAAACAAAAAAACCGCAACAGCGGTTATACGATTTTACAAAAAACAAATGACTTTAGGTTCTATTCCTTTTGTGTGGGCGATGTAGGAGTCGAACCTACGACCCCCTGCTTGTAAGGCAGGTGCTCTGAACCAACTGAGCTAATCGCCCTTGATCTTTAAAAGCGTTGCAAAGATAGAGGAGTATTTTTTAATTACAAATATTTTGGGAAAAAATTTTATCCGTTTTCGCCATCATCATTTAAAGCCCTGTTTAACAAGTTTTCGGGAAAACTTTTACTGGTTCTGGCCCCGAGCATTTTTAGCTTTTCGGCCCTTCTGATAAGATTACCCCGCCCTTCCGAGAGGCGTTGCATCGAATTCTGGTAATGTTCCTGTGCAGCTTTGAGTTTTTTTCCAAGTTCAATCAGTTCATCCACAAACCGGTTTAGCTGGTCGTAAAGTTCACCCCCTACCCGGGCTATTTCCTCAGCATTCTGGTTTTGCTTTTCCTGCCGCCAGATACTTTCAATCATTTTCAACGCAGCAATCAAGTTCGTAGGGCTGATCAAAAGGATACGCTTATCGTAGGCTTCATTCCATATGCCTGCTTCGTGTTGCATAAGCAACAGATAAGCCGGTTCCACCGGAATAAAGAGCATAACAAAATCGAGCGTATGAAGCTCAGGAATATTTTGATACTGTTTTTTGGATAGTTCGTCAATATGCTTGCGCACCGAAATGATGTGTTCACGTAGGGCGGCCTGCCTTTCCTCTTCAGTTTCGGCCGATACATAACGTTCGTAGGCAGTAAGCGAAACTTTTGAGTCAACTACAATGCTACGCTTACCCGGATAAAGAATAACCACATCGGGACGCAGCCGGTTTCCCTCGGCCGAGGTAAAGGTTGGTTGAATCCAGTATTGCTGGTCACGTACAAGCCCCGATTTCTCGAGAATACTCTCAAGTATCATTTCCCCCCAGTTGCCCTGCGTCTTGGTATCACCCTTAAGCGCACGTGCCAGATTCCTGGCTTCTTCACTCAGCAACTGGTTCATTTCGGCCAACCTTTTTACTTCCTCTTTCAGCGAAAAACGCTGCTGGGCTTCTTTATCATAGGTTTCTTCAACTTTCTTCTCAAATTCTTTAATCTTTTCACCTAATGGCTTTAAAATTTCATCGAGATTAACTTTGTTTTGTTCGGTAAATCGTTTGGCTTTCTCCTCCAAAATATCGTTAGCAAGATTACGAAAAGTTATCGTGAGCTTCTCCTGCATATTTTCCAGTTCTGCCTTCTGGTCTTCCAGTTTTTGCTTTAAAAAATTATGCTGTGTCTCCAGGATGCTGTTCTGTCGCACTAATTCAGTGATTTGTTGCTGTTTATCCTCCAGTTGCTTTCTCAATCCTGCAGCATCTTCTTCAAGTTTTTGTAATTTTTCTGCAGCTACATTAACTTCTGTACGATATTTGTAACGAAGCAGGACAAAAGTCATCAGACTTCCAGCCAAAAAGGCAAGCAAAATATAAGCAGTGACCAACATCTTAACGTAAATTTAAAATGACATCCCAAAAATAAACGAAATTTGCGGGAGAGTAATAAACAAAATAATGCCAATGAGCCAAAAAAAATACAAACATCTGTTTTTCGATATTGACCGAACGCTTTGGGATTACGAGACCAATGCCGTAGATACACTTACTGAAATGTATTACAAGCGTAAGCTCGACAGCTATGGTATATCATTACAGGGCTATCTCGATGAATTCTACTACTGGAACGATTTTTACTGGGAACGATTTATGGCCGGTGAAGTAAGCAAAGAAACGCTCCGCGACGACCGTTTTTTTAAGACCCTGGATGCTTTTGGCATAAAAAATCCCGAACTGGCATTAACCCTTTCGGCCGATTATATCGAAATAAGTCCCACCAAAACAAAACTTTTCCCTAAAGTCACCGAAACGCTTGCTTGGTTAAAAAACAAGTATCATTTGCATATTATCACCAACGGGTTTAATGAAGTACAGTTTCAGAAGTTAGAAAACAGCGGTATTCGGCATTATTTCGAGCGGATCATTACCTCCGATAGTGTAGGATATCGTAAGCCGCACACAAAAATTTTCGAATATGCCCTGACATCGGCAAATGCCCGCAAGTCAGAATCGTTGATGATTGGCGACAATTGGGATATTGACATACTGGGAGCAAAGGAATTTGGCATAGATCAGGTTTACTTTAACCCTCATCGCATTGATCATCCCGAAAAAGCCACTTATGAAATTTACCATTTCGAAGAGCTGCAGAATATTCTATAAACTAAAATGGGGGTTCGTCGTCGAATGAGGTATTAGGCTTAAAATCGTCAATAGGCGAGATTATTTCCTCATTCATGCGCGAACCTTTAGTAATAACAGGTCGAATAGAAATACTTTCGTCAATAGGTTCAATTTCATCAAGTTCGACAAAACGGGCAATTTCATCGCGGAATCGTAGCCTAACATCTCCTACGGCACCATTTCGGTGCTTGGCCACAATGATTTCGGCAATGCCAACGGTAGAGTTACCATCATCATCAACCATCATACCGTATTTTTCGGGTCGGTGAATGAAGCATACCACGTCGGCATCCTGCTCAATAGCCCCCGATTCACGAAGGTCCGATAGTTGCGGTCGTTTGTTACCCGTACGACTTTCCACAGCACGGTTCAACTGCGATAGGGCAATTATAGGGACATTTAGCTCCTTGGCCAGTCCTTTCAACGAACGTGAAATGATACTGACCTCCTGTTCGCGGTTGCCCTTGAGGTCAGGAGGGCCAGTCATCAGCTGCAGGTAGTCAATGATAACTATGTCAATATTGTACTTCTTTTTCAATCGACGGCATTTGGCCCTCAGCTCAAAAATACTGATACCGGGCGTATCGTCGATGTATATCGATGCACTTTCCAATGACTTTATCTTGGCATTCAACTGCCGCCATTCGTCGAGCCTAAGCTTACCCTTACGAATAGCTGTCGAAGGTATTTCGCTCTCAATGGAAATAAGGCGGTTAACTAACTGCATCGACGACATTTCGAGCGAAAATATGGCCACCGACCGTTTATATTCTACGGCCATATTCCGTGCCATGGAAAGCACAAAAGCTGTTTTACCCATAGAGGGACGGGCAGCTACAATAATTAGGTCGGAATTTTGCCAGCCCAGCGTCATATTGTCGAGCTTGGTAAACCCCGATGGCACACCGCTAAGATGATCCTCACGTTTACCCGCTTCTTCGATCTGTTTTATGGCCTCCGAAATAAGCAGGTTAATGGGCACCGATTCTTTTTTTATGTTGCCCTGAACTATTTCAAACAGCTGAGCCTCGGAAAAATCAAGCAAATCATTAACATCCACAGAGTCATCGTAAGCCCGGGTTTGAATCTCAGACGAAACGCGGATAAGTTCCCGCTGGATATATTTCTGCTGAATTAACCGGGCATGAGTCTCGATATTGGCAGCGGTAGCTACCCTGGAAGTTAACTGGGCAACATAATAGGCTCCCCCTACCTCATCCAATGTCCCCTGACGCTTAAGTTCTTCGGTTACCGTGAGAATATCTATAGGCCTGTCAGTCGTAAAAAGGTCAACAATAGCCTTGTAAATCTTCTGATGGGCTTCGACATAAAAACTGGCAGGGGAAAGTATGTCAATCACCGATACGATAGCATCCTTCTCCAACATGATAGCGCCCAATACTACCTCTTCCAACTCAACATTCTGGGGGGGCATTTTACCCAGATCGATCGGTAGTACCGTAGTGCCTGATGTCCTGTCAGTCTTGCTTTTAGCTGATTTCGCCATGATTTTTTTGCTTGCAACAAAAATATAAAATAATCTCCCGCTTCGCCATTTTTTATTTTCAAAAATGAAACCTTCCCTAATATTTCAATGTAAAATATCAAACGAGCGAAAGTTACACCTGCCAAAATTTTCGATAGAATACCTAACTGTGAAGTAGCACAATTTCAATTTTATGCTTAGCTTTGCACACACAATACACATAAAATGAAACAGTTACAATCAACCATTACCTGCCCCCATTGCGGATTTAGCAAGGAAGAAACTATGCCTGTCGATACTTGTGTATTTTTCTACGAATGCACCCACTGTAAACAGGTACTTCGGCCCCGGGCAGGCGACTGTTGCGTGTTTTGTTCGTACGGAAGTGTTCCTTGTCCCTCTCGTCAGGAAGGCGGAAATACGTGCTGCTAATAATTGAGAAACGACCCTGTTGACGCTGTAAACACAACAAACGAATTAAAATTATAAGCAACATGCGAGTTCCATCTGGCCGAGTGGCGAATAAAGAAGTACGTATAACCAAAAGGTAGTCAGTAACTTATAAAGTTATTTTCGAATAAAACAGAGGGAAAAGATCAGAAATAAAAAAAGTTTGTAAAAAAAGATGGAAAATCTTGCGATTCCCATCATTTTTACAAACTACTCACTAACTACAACTAACCACTAAACTATGAAAACAAAACTACTCACTACTGAATAGTATTTTTTCAAATATTGTGCCAAAGTTTTTTTTGTAACAAAAAATTTTACGCTTCCCTTAAGCGCTGTGCGGCGTCATCGGGCATCACGGGATTGATAATATTTCCCCCACCCGATTCAAACCCTGCGAGATACTTCATTTTGTCTGGATCGCGCAAGGGGGGATAAAATTCGATATGAAAATGAAAGAGTGCATTTTCGGGACTATCATCGCAGGGAGCATTTTGCAGCATGGTAATATTGGGAAACGACATCTGGTAAAGCCTATCGAACTTACTTAAAATAACCTTATGAATTTCGGCCAGAGCCTTTAATTGAATTTCGGACAACGCAGCAATACTGGGAACCTGCTTACGGGGTACAATGTAGGTTTCATAAACAAAACGAGCAAAAAAGGGCACAAACGCTACAAAATGATCATTCTCATATACAATACGTTTGCCATATTGCAACTCTTCCTGCAACAGGTCTTCCAATAAATGGGTGCCATTTTCACGATAGTATTCAGCAAAAGAACTACGTTGACGCTCAACTATTCGGGGCACAAAGTTGGTTGCATAAATCTGCCCATGGGGATGAGGATTGGAAACCCCGATAACTTTGCCCTTATTCTCAAAAATCAGCACATTTTTAATTTTTTCGTGTTGGGAAAGGGTTTCGTACTCATTTTTCCATAAACGAACCACTGCTTCGACCTCCTCAATAGGAAGCTGAGCCAAGGTAACATTATGACGGGGAGTATAACAAATAACCCTGCAGGTACCGTGCACAGGACGAACTTTCTGAAATTTGCTGTCGTTGCTTACATCCGGCGCATCGAAAGAAAAAGAGGCAAAATCATTGGTAAAAGCCCACGGTCCCTTGTAATCGGGATTTTTAACACCCGATGCCCGAACCACGCCCGGACATAAATAACAACCCGGATCAAATACCGGTTCTTCGACTGCTATTGGCTTTATTGTCTCTCCCGACCATGGACGATGGCTGGTAACTGCCGCCAAAATAACCCACTCCTGCAACAATGGATGCCACCTTCGTTCCCATTTTCCGCTTAAATTCATAACTTTCAATTTTGTTTTTATCCGAAATAAATATATTTTTCGGCTGTAAAAGTAAAAAATATTTTTTTAAAGTGTACAAAATACATTTATGAGATTTTTATTTAAAGAAAAGATAAAACAATCATGTAAGCATTAACGCAACAAACGAAAGAAAAGGACCTGTAGGTTCCAAACGATCGATGGATAATTTAAGTCAATGGTGAATCCAAAGGAAGTGTATTTTATGAAAACTGGCCTGAATACAATAATATACGAGTTTTTATCAGAGCAAAAAGTTAACTGGAATTCAGAACTTAAAAAATATTTTTGGATGAAACGACCCTGTTGATGCAGTAAACACAACAAACGGATGAAAATTGCAAGCAACATGCGAGTTCCATCCGGCCGAGTGGCTAAAAAAAGGATGTAAGTATAACCAAAGGGAAGTCGGTAGCTTATAAAATTATTTACGGATGAAACCCCCATGATGCGTTGCCTCACAACAAACAAAATGAAAATTTCAGGGGGGGGCCGAGTCAGAGAGTAGGAATATATGTAACAAATTGATAGTAAATTAATTAAATTTATTTTCGGATGAAGATATGGTACTCACCGCAAAGAACGCAAAGATATACGCAGAGGACGCAAAAGAATTTTTCTTTGCGGTCTTTGTGCTATTCCTCTGCGTCCTCTGCGGTTTTTAGACCATAAATTAAATTTATATTCGGATGAAACCCCCATGATGCGTTGCCTTACAACAAACAAAATGAAAATTTCAGGGGGGCCGAGTCAGAGAGTAGGAATATGTATGTAAAAAATTGATAGTAAGTTAATTAATTAAATTTATTTTCGGATGAGAATATCAGAATCGTTTGCGAGAGGGAGTATTTTTTATGTACTGTATGCCGTTTTTTTTGCAGCGCTTGCAATTTTACTTTTACTTTTTCCAAAGGCAGAATTACATTTATGGCTGAATCAATTTCACACCCCATTTCTGGATAGCTTCTTCTTCTATGCCACACAGCTGGGCGATGGGCTGTTTGTTATCATTATCGCAATCACTTTATTGTTTTTCCGTTACCGTTATGCACTCGGGATTTTGGTAACATTTGCCGTTTCGGGGATTATTGCCCAACTGATAAAACACCTTTCGGATTTACCTCGTCCTGTAAAATATTTTGAAGGCATAGCCGAACTACATTTGATAGAAGGAGTAAAGATGCTTACTTCCCATAGTTTTCCATCGGGGCACTCCGCAAGCGCATTTGCTCTTTGTCTGAGTCTGGCCATTATTTTAAAAAAACGTGTATGGCAGCTGGCGATGTTTCTTGCAGCTATAACCATTGCCTACAGTCGGGTTTATCTTTCCCAACATTTTCTGGTCGACATATGGGCAGGTTCAGCCATAGGAACACTGGTCGCAGCCGTTTATTGGCAATATGAACAAAAAATCCAATGGAACTGGATTGATAAATCTGTTTTGAATAAATAATAAACACAAAAACAAACTAATAAATTGTAAACCTATGAATCGGGAAAAATTAAAATTATCTGAGAAAATTGGCTATGGTTTTGGCGATGCGGCGTCATCGATGTTCTGGAAGCTATTCGGAATGTATATTATGTTCTTTTACACAGACATATTTGGTATTCCGGCAGCAGTGGTTGGAACCATGTTTCTGGTAACCCGAATAGGGGACTCGTTTTTTGATCCCTTGGTGGGCATTATTTCGGACCGTACCGAGACCCGTTGGGGTAAATTCCGACCATATCTGCTGTGGATGGCCTTACCCTTTGGAATTATAGGGGTACTAACTTTTACTACCCCACCCTTCGACACTACGGGCAAGATTATTTACGCTTACGTTACCTTTTCACTCATGATGCTGGTGTATTCGATGATTAACGTACCCTATGCATCGCTCATGGGTGTGATGACTGCCGATGGTAAGGAACGAACGACCTTGGCCACCTTCCGCTTTATCTTTGCTTTTGGCGGAAGTTTTCTGGTACTGGGATTATTCCAGCCCTTGTTCGACAGCTTTGGTACCAAAAATCTGGTTCAGCTATCAAACCCCAAAGAAATAACTCTTCCCCATCAGGATTCATCCCAAACTGCACCTGAAAAAGTCTTTCTGTGGGAAAGTAAAGCACTTCCTACTGAGGGTACCCCTGTCGATTCATTTATTTACGTTACCGTAAAAGTCAGCACCCGTTCCAACGAAGCGTTTAAACTTGGAATATATGACAGCATAAATAATCGGCTGAGCTGGGTAAACTTTCCCGAAGGAAAAGATACATTGGGACTGGTACGTGATGGTTCATGGAGCAAAGTACAACTTAATCTGAAACGGCTGCTGCCCAATTTCTCTAAAGACAATTTGCACAGCTATCAGCTTGCTTTCAACGGTTCTTCCAATATTAAAATCGGCAAAGCTACTATTCAGGAAATCAATTATCAGTATGGTACCCAAAAAGCCGTAATGGTTATTGCAGTAATAGCAGTAATATTGTTTTTACTGACTTTCCTGCTTACACGTGAACGAATCAAACCGATGGTTGAAAAATCCTCATTGAAGGACGATCTAAAGGACCTAATCCACAACAAACCATGGTTTATCCTGTTGGGGGCAAGTATTTCCACCATATTTTTCAACACCATCCGCGACGGTGCAGCGGTATACTATTTTAAATACTATTACCAGGGAAAAGGGGAAATACTGTTTAACTCTATAAATCTGAGCCTTGCTATCAGCACAGTTTATCTGTTACTGGGGCAGGCTTCGAATATCATTGGAGTTATCCTGGCCAAGCCGGTATCCGACAAGTTTGGCAAGAAGAGCACGTTCCTCACAGCGATGCTGACAGCCACCGTCCTTAGCTTCCTGTTTTATGGTCTCGATAAAACCAATCTGACCATGATCCTCGTATTCCAATTTTTCATCAGCATTTCGGCCGGTATAATATTTCCGCTGGTATGGTCGATGTATGCCGATACCGCCGACTACTCGGAATGGATACATGGACGACGGGCAACGGGACTTGTCTTCTCGGCCGCATCGATGTCACAAAAGCTGGGCGCATCGATTGGTATTGCCCTGGCAGGGTGGTTGCTGGCACTCTTTGGCTACCACGCCAATGTAGCACAATCCATCGAAACCCAAAACGGTATCCGAATGATGCTGAGTTTCTTCCCTGGACTCGGAGCATTGCTCGCTGCCTTATTCATGTATTTTTATCCACTCAACGAGAAGAAACTGCAGCAAATCGAAGACGAACTCGAACAACGAAGAAAGCAAGGATAATAAACATGTATTAACATTCAAAAAGGGGCCTTCCAAGCCCCTTTTTTATTACAGCTTTTTCTATCCGCACAAACGTTATTATACCAAAAATTTCCACCATTCCGACAAAAATTTCTCCACCCTCCGGACAAGCATCGCCATTTTTATAGTGTCATTAGGACAATTTTACAAAAAATTCGGACAAAATTCCAAGTCCCTGCTCAAAACCAGCATTAACTTTACTATCGAAAATTTCACTAATTACTAACCAATTAAAATTTTTCAAACTATGAAAAAAGTTCATTTTTTTGCACTGGCTCAGAACAACGCAATGAAGTTGTTGGGCATGATGGCAGTAGCCATGTTGGTATTTGCTGGTTGTTCTAAGGAGGATGATGCTGTAGCACCCAATGCACCCCAGATCCACAAGAAGGGAAGTTACACTTCTGGGACAAACAATGGCTATTTCTACTCCCTGTATTGGGAAGGTGGTTCGGCCAGTATTTCCTTCCCCAATGGTGGTGGTAATTTTCAAATCAACTACTCCAATGTAAATGATGTAGTAGGGGGTAAAGGATGGAATCCCGGAGGTACATGGACAGTAGGGTACAACGTTGGTTACCTGAGTGGCAGCTATAATTTTGTAGGCGTATATGGCTGGACTACCAATCCGCTCATCGAGTTTTATGTTGTAGAAAAGGGCTCGGTAACAGGGTCAACGCGCATTGGCACTATGAGCAGTGATGGTCACACCTACACCGTTTACAAAAATCAACGGGTAAATGCTCCCTCTATCCAGGGTACCGCTACTTTCTGGCAGTATCTGAGCAACTGGGGAGGTGCACCTACCGGAAGCAATCAAAAAATTACCATGTCGAACCATGTAAACTACTGGAGAAACTATGGTGGTCAAGGCTTTGGCAGCTTCAACTACATGGTATTTGGTCTCGAAGCCTGGGGTGGCAAGAGTGGTGCCATCAACGCAACCGTATGGAAGCAGTAAAAAACTAAGTTTAAATGTAAAAGGCCGGTTTGTCTGTCAGGCCGGCCTTTTTTGTTTTCAGATTCCTAAAATACTCTAATAAGATGAAGATTGCTTATATTTGATAGCCTTAAACCAAAAATATACATGATGCACAGAAGACTGTTATTTGCCTCAATAGGTATCTTGTTAACCCTTTGGGGATGCTCTCACCCCGATGGTAATCTGGTTAAAATCAAAGGAGGAAAATTTAAAAACAAAAATTCAGCATTTTACAACAAAGATGTAGAGGTATCGGATTTTTATATAGGTCGATACGAAGTTACGCAGCAAGAGTGGGTTGATGTTATGGGCTATAATCCTTCAAAATTTAAGGATCCCCGACGACCCGTCGAGTCGGTAAGCTGGTACGAGTGTATCGAATACTGTAACAAACGCAGCGAAAAAGAAGGCTTGACTCCATACTATAACATAGACACGGATCACAAAGATCCGGGCATAACCAATCCTTTTGACAGCATACGCTGGACTGTGACCATCAACCCCAGTGCTAACGGATATCGTTTGCCCACGGTTATCGAATGGGAATATGCTGCCAGTGGCGGACGCAAAAGCAAAAATTACGAATACAGTGGCAGCAGCAACATAGATACAGTTGGCTGGTACTGGCGCAACAGCGGCAAAAAGTATCTTACCGGCATGTGGGCATGGACAGATATCGAAAATAATGGTTGCTCCACACATCCCGTGGGCAAAAAATTACCCAATGAACTTGGGCTTTACGACATGTCGGGCAATGTAAGGGAATGGTGCTGGGACATGCATCAACCCATGGGGCCCGACGATCTTCAGGGACGCACATGGAAAGGCGGTGGATGGATAGGGGCCGAATTTTGCTGTATCATATCTTTCACGGGCAGCCTTGAAGGTAGCGGAAAAGGTCCCGACCAGGGATTCAGGGTATGCCGGAATCCTTAAGTTGTAGAATACCACCCTTATTGCATAAAAATTCCCGGACTCCTAAAGGAAATCCGGGAATTTATTTTACATTTCTGAACCGGTATTACTTCCAGAGATCAATATTAATTTCCTGTTCGGGTTGATTGTTTCCATAGGCTATACCCACCTGACGGGCAGCTTCGATGCGTTGTTTCTCGAGTTCAACAGCTGAGTCGAAAACCTTCATCTGAAAATCCCAGTCGCGTTTTTCCAGTTCCTGAATTTTGGTTTTTATTTCATCGACCAGGGCATTAACCTCGGGCATACAAGCCGCTTCGGGATCGATACCGCTAAGGATCTTAGCTACCTGCTGAGCGCCATTGGCATTGGGTTGACCCGCCCATGCTGCCTTGGCTGCATTGAGTTTCTCGACACAAGCTTTGTCGGCATATTTCTTGTAGATGGGGCCAACAGCCGACAACACATTGTGATAACAATCCTTGCATACATCGGGGACCGACATAAGTTCAAACAAGGCCTCCTCGTACCGGTTTTGACTAGCCAGACTTTCGGCCTTTTTCAGGATAAAATCGCATTGAGAATTATAGTATTCAATGATTTTTCGCTTCCCGGTCTCAACCATGTTTTTCAGTTCGGGAGCACCGGGTTTGATATTTTTCAGACACTCAATATAAGCCTTGGTTTCGTTGGATCCCACCCCCTTAGCCTGTATCGATGCCGAGGCGTATTTGGTTTTGGTCTGAGCATCCCCTACAAAAAAGGTTACTTCAAGAGTCATTGCCGTCATCGGAGGAGAAGTGGCGGTAATATCCTTCGAAAGAACGGTAACATTAGCGGTAATGATAAAACGCGGATTAACGGCATTACCCCCTGATCCCGTTTGGGTAGCAATCTGTTCGAGTTTATTGCGCAGCATATTACGGGCTGCATCGGGCATACCCGCAATATTTGGCACATAAGCATGCAAGGCAATACGGGCATAATCATCGGCCTTCGACTCATAATTCTGAGCCTTAATCCATGATCCCCATCCCAGCACCAAAAGAAAGGAAAAAATAATTTTTCGCATAGGTTTGATTTTTAGGTTTATTGTTGCAAGATGTTACGTACAAGTTAAATGCCATCCTGCTCAAGGCATAAAAGGCCGTTGAGTTCAACGGCCCAATTTACCAACATCGGTTAAGAAAATATTCGTTACCGAATTATTTTTCACCAATAACCAGAGTAGCCTGTCCTAAACCTTTAATCATCAGCTTGCTGGTAAGGTTATAGGGCGGATTTTTCAGATAGTTCTGGAGTCCACGTAAGAACGAACGCGCATCCATGGCTTTCCCATTTGCATCGTAAAGAGGAATACGCACCTGTTCAAACAACATGAAGTTGGCCGTGGCATCGGTTGTATTGAATCGTCCCTTGACGGTATTGTTCTGGAACCATTCTTCGATAATCTGTCCCAGTTCTTTTCCATCAAACTCGGTTTCAAAGTCATCGGGCCAGCTGTCGAATTTTTTGATTCGTACAATAATTTCACGACCATTGGCAAACATATCGTCGAAGTGGTTCTGAAGCTGATTGTTGAAGTTATCGATATGAGCCAGGACAGCTTCTTCGAGGAGCACAGGCAGTTCAGCCGAGAAGGAAGGTGCACCCGTACCCGAAGCCGAAGCAATCTGTTTGCCGGTATAGGCATCAATACCCTGCAATACGAAGGTAACCGATTTTTTGGGTCCGGTAACATTTACCGACCATGTGATTTGCAGGATAATGTCGGCCTTGGCCGATTTATAAAGTTTATCGATAGGGCTTTCGGCCACGCCGCTACCCGATTTACTGGTTAACATAGCATCCTCGGCGCTTTCCTGCGACAGTTTTTTTAGCTCTTGTTCGAGTAGCTTACAGGGGAAACCCCGATCGGCCATAAGCTGGCTAATCTTTGCAATAACCAGAATCAGGTCACTGCTTCCTTGCAAGGCTTTTTTATAGTCGGGTAGTTCTTCTACCGTACCCTGATTATCGAATTTAAGCATAAAACCGTTCTGCTTGCACCAATTGTCACTGGGAACCACCATCAGGGTCGGCTTTTTAGCCTGCCCCATAAGCATACCGACACTCAATATAGCTGTGGCTATTACTAAGGCAACTTTTTTCATCTTTATCATTTTTTTAATTTATAAGTTAAAACCATGAACTAAAAACCTGCATCAAGTGCTTTAATGATACCGGCTTTTTCAAGATCTTTCCTCAATTGATCCTTCATCACCGAGACCACTACACCGATTTTATATTCCTTACCCACTTTAAGGCGATCTTCAGAGTCGATAGAACCATCGTTGGACAGGGACACATATTTCATATAGTCGCCCCCATCGGCAAAAAATTTGTCGAAAAATTCGCTGTGTTCGTCTTCAACTTCCGGTGAACTGGCCAGAGGTTTTTGGGAAGTACAACCTCTTCCTCCTCCGGCAAAACCTTTAAAGATGACTCCATGCACAGCATTTTTTTTCGATTGTTCAATAGCTACCTTAGGTTTTTTAGAGTAGGTCCAAACCTTGATTAAATAGGTACCTTCTACACCGGTTCCCACGCATTCTATTTCGTAGCGAAAGGCTTCCATGTCACGCATGGCTTTTTTCTTGGCCCGTGCCTGCGACAGAATAGGCGATGCACTCATAAAAAACAATACTGCGCTTAAGGCAAAATACAATCCTGTTTTTTTCATAATTATCTGATTTTAAGGTTATAAAATTTTAAAATTGATATCTCAGTCCAATGGTCAGCTGTCCTGACTTACGTTGGTCCTTAAATAAGTCCATACCACCGGTATCCAACGACTTAACATCATTGTTTTTCTCATAACCGGTACTTAAAATAGGATTGAGGCTATAAGTGGCCAGTAGCTGGATATTGTATCGCAAGTTTACGCCCAATCGGGCACCGGCTTCGAAATAGGTCGATTCGTACTTGTCCTTGTCCATACCTGTAGCCGTATTGGTATAGGTCTCAATGCCATAGCCGACGAAAGGAATTAAGACAAAATTACGGAAAAAGTTGAGATCTTTACTTATACCTACCGAATAGGAGTATATGCTAAACTTAGGATTGGAAGGGTCATCGGGATTTTGATTTACATCGAGAACAAAATTGCTGGTAGCCAGATTGGCCATTCCATAAATTTTAATACCTGTAGGATAGGAAGTTGAAATTTTGCCCACATAGAGTGAGGTATTCAGTTCCAACATAACACTTAATCCTTCTCCCACAACGCCGGATGAAGAACCGTAACCAAAAGTAAGACCAAAACCCCAGTCGGGATTTTCTTGCATGAGCATACCCTGATAAAGTTTGCGTCCCGCCACCTGATAAAATTTAGAGGGTTCGGTCTGTCCGGTAGCTATGCCACGATTATCGGTAATTTTGTTGGTGGCACGTACAACCCCCTTGCGAACGGCTTTTTTCTCGCCTTTTGAATCAATTTCAAATTCATATACAAAGAATCGCTTATCGACCGATACGCCTTCCTTAAGGCCAATCTTGGCTTGTATGGGCTGGGTAGAGAAGATGGGTATCTTAACCTTAAAGTCTTCGTTGCGTTGGGCTAACTGGGTATCGGATTCATCAACAATTTTGGAGAATAATTTGGCAAAAAGTTGTTCGTCGGTAAGCGATCCCAGAATATTGCGTGAGTGGTCCTTATACTGAGTAGCCGATACATACCCAAAGGCATTAGTTACTCTATCGACGAAAACAATGGGGAAGCTGGTTTTATTGAAAGCCTCAACACGGGCAGGGTCAAAGCTTGAGGCATCGTTCCACAGGTTGTTGTAAAATACGGCTGCTACAGAGTCGTTCCAGTCGAGCTTAAACAAATAGCAATCGTACCATGCATAATAACCTTCTTCTTCAGCCGGTATACCTTTCATCCGATCGAATTCTTCGGCAGTCATAATCTTTTTAATATCGTAAACCAGTATGTAGCTCCGATCGAGCAAATTTTCGCCGGCATCTTGCAAAAGGGCCATTTTCCGCTCCGAGGCTTTGGCTTTGATAACATCAGCATCGGTAGCATTGTACATGCCTCGATCGGCAATAAGGTCCATATTGAATTCACCTTTCTCATTGCGGTTGAACCATTTGGCAACAACCTCACGCGAAACTTTGTTGGTGAGAATATCATTCAACTGCCGTTCATTTACCGTTCCCTTAAGGTCGTCGATACGAAGGGTACGGGTAGCCACATTATGGTCGTTGTACTTGGCAGGTACAGAAAATTTCTCAAACAGTACTTGCATTCGATCGGCCAATGTGCCCCCACGGTTGACATAAATAATCGTAACTGAGGGTCGCATATAACGCCGGGCTGGGTTATTGTCTCGACTATTTGCACGGGTACTTTGAACATCCTGACTCATTACAACATTTCCCATAAGTGTAATGAACGTAAGTAAGACCAGTTTTCTTTTCATCTTCATCCTTTTAAATTTTAAGTTAATAACATTTTTTGGTTAGGCAAATACAGAGGTTCAGCAAAACGATGCAATATTCAAGAAATGTAATTCTCTCATCCCTCCTGTGTTTTTGCGATTTACTATTTTATAGTTGTCAGTTCCCTCCATAATCTCACGGTTGTTGTTTCAAATTTGAAACCGCCCGTTTTATTCATTTTACAAAGTATGAGCCATCAGAAAATGATTCCAAGTTATGTATTTGTAAATCATTTTTTTATTATCCGATTTCGAGCAGTACGAATTTAAGTATTTTTATTGATTTAAGAATCACAATTTTGGTCTCAATTATTAATTACCAAAAAAGAGAATGATTGTTTTGCCTTTGTACATTGCGATAGTACAGTAGCAGGGATACAATATCCTTACAACCGACAGACAAAGATGAAGGAAATAAAAGTTGGCTTCCAGCCTCTAAAAGATGGATACGGGGAAGGCCGTTTTGATGGGCATAACGAATAAACTGCAATACTTTTAGGCCATCGAACCATTGAAATATCCTTTTAACAAAAGTATGGCCGTGATTGGCATTCCTTTTCGCCTGATCAAGCACAGTAGACCACTGATTTTTTTCGAGGAAATCCGAAAGCAAGGGATGCAATTCGGGAATCTTATTTTCAGCGAAACAAGCAGGTAAAGAATCTGTAAAATCTCTCAGGATGTTAAACACCTGTGGGTTCCATGTGTAGAGGTAATCATGGGAACCGTCTGTAATTTTGCGTACTGCCGATCCGGTACCGAAAGGCACTCTATCCGATAAGCGTGGAGCAGGATACACAACCGTAGTATTGAGTTCCCCATAACCACCCAAAAGCATCATTTTGTTTAAAAAATAGAAATCTTCACCGGCCTTACGGCGATTCATTCCGCCCTGTTTGACATAAGCGGCAGCCCTGACCGCAAAAGCCGATCCAATAGTATGAAATGCAAAGGGATACGCAGCCATGCGTAATCCTTCGATATAATATCTTAAATACAACTCATAAACTGCAATTGCCTCATATTCTCGGACACTATATTCATTGCCAGAGAGAGGATGTTCGAAGTAAATGGAACAAGTATTGATCTGGGGATGCTGATGATACAAGGAAAACAACTCGTTCAGATAGTTTTTTTCGCACCGGCAGTCGGCATCCAGTCCAACGATCAGACCTTCGGGCTTGTTGATAATTGAGAAGCGATACACAGCCTCATCCATCAGAATTTTACGGGCAAGACCTACTCCTGCATCAGCCCGAGGTAAAGCCATAAGCAAGGGGAAGAAACGCAAAGCTGGAGAACTATTTTTCGCAGCCCAATCCCTTATCTGATTATACTGATGACGATGAAAGTCCTCCGAGGCATCCTGGGCCGGATAGTTGATGAGAACTAATACTTCAGTTACAGCAGGAGGAACCTCACAACGCCGGATACTCTCCAGGGTGTATAACAATCCTTCCTCACGAAAGGCAGGTATGGTAACTATGAGTGATGTTGCTGGGTCAGGGAATTCGGAAATGATCCCCCCTGACCCATGGTAAAAACGCTGGAAATAACTGGCGGCAAAGCTCACCGCTATTTTCTGCTTTTTCTGTATTTTTCGTTCAGTCCCTTGATAACATCGGCAGTTATATCAAGCGAATCGTTGACATACAAAAGATTACCGCCAAAAACATGGCTCATGATATATACGTACTTGCCATCCTTGTTGTATTCCTTCAAAAATTCAACGATATTATTTCCCAATCTGTTATTCAGCACACGGGTTTCCTCGGCCAGTTCGTTCTGCATGCTTTCACCGAGGCGCATCAAATTTTGCTGGTCGGCATACAGTTGCTGTTCAATACGCTGACGTTCCGAAGTTAACAATAAACCTTTCTGTACCTTATCCTGATAATCCATCACCTTGCGCTCATACTGCGACTTTTTGTTGTTCAGCTCATTTTCCATCTTTTTTTGTTTCTCGGCAATCTGTGCTTTAAGATCCATGTATTCATCGTAGTGAGCGTACAACGTATCCATATTTACAAAGGCAATACGCACATCCTTCACCGACCCCGAAGCCGGAGCTGATGCTACTGTTTTTATCTCTGATTTCAGCGAAAAATACAGGAAAAAAAGAACCCCTACGGCTATTGCCAGCACAATGTTGATGATGAGCGAAATATTTTTCATATGTCGATAAATTAATAAATTATTGATCTATAATCTCTTATATATTTTTTGTCAACCTTTTTAGGCCGAATTTGCAATAAATTTTTTGTTTTTGTCAAATCCTTTGCTTTACAGATGAACCAGCGCAAACATAATAGTTTTTTTCCAAAGATTGCTGAAAAAACTGAACAAAAGATTTGCATAGTTATCAAAAAACACTTGTTTTGAAGTCTGCATGTGACGAATGGAAATGCACACTAAATACCCGAATGACTTAAATGTAATAACCAACGTGGTGAAGATAAACCCAACCATGAAAGGATGGCATTTAAAAGGAGAAAATCTACATGCGAGAAATAAATTAAGAACAGTCTGTAATTTATATGACCGCATAGGGCTGACCACACTTTCAAATGTAATGTTCGACAAATATCTAATCCCTAATGGAATTAAACTGTATTAAAAAAAATGTGGCAATCAGGAAACTGCCATTTACCCGTGGCGAAGTCACAGCCAAGCAAAGATATGCTCTTTGCGTTATTACGTCTTTTCTCTGCGACCCTTACGGTTGGTATGCAATAAAGCCAACATAATGATTTTCGGATAAAAATCCTACACTAATAAAACAAAATTGATTCATATTTGTAAAGTTATTCAAAAAGTAAGTTGTAAACCCTTACAAATTATACAGCTTTAATTTAAGGCATAAACCTATAACTAATTTTATGAAAATATACACCAAAACAGGCGATCGGGGCGATACCTCGCTGATAGGAGGCAGACGGGTATCGAAATCCGACATTCAGATAGAAGCCTACGGAACTATTGACGAACTGATTGCTTTTATAGGATATTTAAGGGATCAGATACCCGGAAGGGATGAAATACTTTTTCTTGTCAAGATTCAGGATAAACTGATGGTAATTGCAGCTCTGCTGGCGCGCGACGCAAATAATCCCGGTATTGATCTTCCAAAATTGTCGGACAATGATATAATTATCCTGGAAAAAGAAATAGACCGTATTGAGAATACTATCCCCCCCTTGACATCGTTTATTTTGCCGGGCGGCCATCCAGCAGTATCGCTATGTCATGTGGTACGTACAGTTTGCCGAAGGGCTGAACGTATTGTTATAGCAATGGCACTGAATTTGCAGGTAGACGAGTTGGTAATCCGATACCTCAATCGGCTTTCCGATTATTTCTTCGTTCTTGCCCGCAAATTGGCAAAGGATTTGAATGTTGATGAAATTGAATGGCACCCCGACTTGTGAGTGTAAAAAATTTTAATATTTTTGTAAACTTTTTCAAAAAAGCAAAAATTAAAACCATAAGCATATGTACTGGACATTGGAATTAGCCTCAAAACTTGAAGATGCGCCTTGGCCTGCAACTAAAGAAGAGCTGATTGACTATGCCATTCGTTCCGGCGCACCCCTCGAAGTAATCGAAAACCTCCAAGAAATTGAGGATGAAGGGGAAGTGTATGAAAGTATCGAAGACATCTGGCCCGATTATCCCAGTAAAGAAGACTTCTTCTTTAACGAAGACGAATACTGACAAAATCCCACCCCGAGTGGGATTTTTTGTTTTATGATCCCAGCACATTATTCCCTGTCTGTCCAGAACCATGACTGCGCCGAATCTGATCTTCTCTCAAGAACCGGTTGCTATTCTTATGATCTTGCGTGCCCGGTTTGTATGTTTTTCGACAAAACCTATTTTTCAAAAAAAACATGGGATAAAAAAACAGCAGCCCCCATCACCGAAAAACTGCATGTTGCGATTAATAAATTGCGAATGAACAAATACAGAAACAGCAGTACATCCCAAAGGCCAGCATGGAAAAAAATACAAGAATAATGGGGGAATCAATTTTTTTACAACTCCCCGTTACGTTAATTTTTTTTTGTTTTCCTCAAATCTTTATTTAGAATTGATTTAAATTGTTTGCCTTGATAAAAGGTTCTATTTTTGCCGTTTATAATATTTTTAGGCTTCATAAGATTTATGTAAAACCTTAAAGCCGATTTGTTGTTAATCTTGTAGCAAATTTTTAAAAGTCAATATGAGACTCTCTGATTTGAATATGGGTGAATCGGCCGTAATTGTGAAGGTTTTAGGCACCGGTGCGTTTCGCAAACGTATTACGGAAATGGGATTTGTCAAAGGCCGAAAAGTTACTCCCATCAAAGCTGCACCACTTAACGATCCTATTGAGTACTCGCTGCTGGGATACTCGGTAACCCTGCGGAAAAATGAGGCTAATTTTATTGAGGTAGTAAGTCCCAAAGAAATTGATCCTAAACTTTTCACCCCCACGGTAAATGGATTTCACACCCTCGAACAAACCGAGGACGAGATATTAAAACAAACCGCAAAAGAAAAAGGGAAAAATATACAGGTAGCACTCATCGGGAATCCCAATTGTGGTAAAACTACCCTATTCAATTTTGCCAGCAATTCGAGGGAACACGTTGGTAACTATGGAGGGGTAACCGTTGAGTCAAAAACAGCAGTTTTTCATCACAAGGGGTATACCTTCCACTTGACCGATTTGCCAGGAACCTATTCGCTATCGGCCTATTCGCCTGAGGAGTTATTTGTCCGTAACTTCATCTTCGAAAACACGCCCGACATTATCATCAATGTAATCGATGCTACCAATCTGGAGCGTAATCTTTACCTCACCACCCAGTTGATCGATCTCGACGTGAAAATGGTGGTAGCGCTCAACATGTTTGATGAATTACAGGCAGGAGGGGATAAGCTTGACTACCAACATTTAAGCCGAATGCTGGGCGTCCCCTTTGTTCCGACCATTAGCACCAAAGGCTATGGCATACGCGAGCTTTTTGACAAAGTAATCAACGTCTATACCGATAAAGATAAGACCTACCGTCATGTCGATCTGAACTATGGAGACGAGATTGAGCAATCGATATGTAAAATTCAAAAGCTTGTCCGGAAAAACACTGAACTTACCACTGTAATCTCGTCACGTTTTCTGGCTATTAAATTACTTGAAAAAGACAAACAGGTACAATCGTTAATCGAGAAATGTGAAAATGGCGGAGATATTTTAGCAGTTACCACATCCGAGATTCATCGGCTCGAGTTACTTTTTGCCGAAGATACCGAGACGCTTATAACCGACACCCGATACGGCATTATAAGCGGAGCATTGAAAGAAACGTATGAGCCAAGCACCTTACCGAAACGCAAGTTATCCGAAGCGATTGACACAATACTAACCAACAAAAGCCTGGGATTTCCTATTTTCTTCATATTCCTGTATCTCATGTTTCAGACTACCTTTAGTCTGGGGGCTTATCCACAGGAATGGATCGAAAGTCTGGTAGGAATGTTGGGGCAATGGGTACATCAGATCATGCCAGCCGGTCCCCTGACGGACTTGTTGGCCGACGGTATCATTGGCGGAGTGGGATCGGTACTGGTCTTTCTGCCCAACATCATATTGCTCTTCCTTTTTATATCCTTCATGGAAGATACTGGCTACATGGCCCGCGTAGCTTTTATCATGGATAAACTCATGCACAAAATCGGCCTGCATGGCAAGTCTTTCATTCCGCTCATTATGGGTTTTGGCTGTAATGTTCCGGCCATCATGTCGACCCGTACCATCGAAAACCGCAACAACCGGATACTCACTATTCTTATCACCCCCTTCATGTCGTGTAGTGCCCGATTGCCGGTATATATCCTGTTTGTTTCGGCATTTTTCCCTAAGAATGCTGGGGCCGTTCTTTTTATCATTTACCTAACCGGTATTCTGCTTGCAGTGGGCATGGCCATGCTGTTCAAAAAAACGCTTTTCAAGGCCGACGATTTGCCGTTTGTCATGGAACTTCCTCCCTACCGAATGCCAACATTACGATCCATATTGAAACACATGTGGTTTAAGTCGCAGCAATACCTGCGGAAGATGGGTAGCGTAATTCTGGTAGCTTCGATTATTATCTGGGCTCTGGGATATTTTCCTAAAAATGTATCCTACTCACGCGACTATAAGGCAGAGATGCAACAAGTTGAAAAACAATATAATACACTACTGTCTACAGCCGAAAATCCCGATGTTCTGCAAAAAGAGAAAGAGAGCAAAATCGCTGAGTTAGAACGTGCACAAAAAAGCGAACATCAGGAAAAATCGTATATAGGACGTATCGGAAAATTTATTGAACCAGTAATGCTGCCGCTTGGTTTTGATTGGAAAATAAGCGTTTGCTTATTATCGGGCATTGCTGCCAAGGAAGTAATTATCAGTACCATGGGGGTAATTTTTCAGGCCAATGACACCGAAAACGAGGGAAATTTTTCGCTGCAGGAAAAATTAAAACAGCATACCTACAGCACAGGAAAAAAAGTAGGTCAGCCTGTTTTCACTCCATTGACTGTCATTGCCCTTTTGATGTTTGTGCTGATATATTTTCCCTGTGTAGGGGTTATGGCAGCCATAAGCAGGGAAACCGGCAACTGGAAGTGGGCATTTTTTGTAATATTCTACACTACCACACTGGCATGGATATTGTCCTTTATTATATACCAAACGGGTACATTATTAATGTCGTTAATCTGAAGCATTATGGACTGGCAGGAAATTGGAGTATACCTCATTACTGCACTCGCAGTAGGTTATACACTGTATCACATAATAATTGCATTCCGGCAAAAAAACTATAGCCCGGGATGTGCCCATTGCAACGGAAGTTGTCAGGTTAGACCCGCAAAAAACAAAATGCTACGTGCCCAAAAATAAAAGAGAGCAAAAGTGCTCTCTTTGCAAGTGGCATTTTTATAAGCAGGAATATGATTATTCGGCCTGTGTATTAGCTTTGTTAACTTTGACATTTCTGCCCGCAAGTTCTTTACCATTCAGGTTCGACATGGCTTCACTTGCATCGGCTTCGTTGTCCATTTCAACAAAACCATAACCCTTTGACTTTCCCGTCCGCCTGTCGGTGATGATTTTTACGGAAAGTACCTGACCAAATTTGCTAAAAGCCTGCTTGAGGTCCTCTTCCTTCATCGAGTAAGAGATGTTGCCAACATAAAGTGTTACGCTCATAAGAAAAAATTTTGTGATTAAAGACTGTAAACAAAGTTATACAAATAAAATTGTAAAACAAGCATTTGATAAAAAAAATACATCCCTACAGTGTAGTTACAAACATCATGTGCTGACAACATCTCAGTTAAAGTTACCCTCATGCAAGGGTAGCCACCATGATGGCTTTAATGGTATGGAGACGATTTTCGGCTTCGTCAAAAACGATTGAATGTTTCGATTCAAAAACATCTTCGGTAACCTCAACGCCATCCATGCCGTATTTTTCAAAAATTTTAGCTCCCACTTTTGTTTCGCGATTATGATAGGCAGGCAGGCAGTGCATAAATTTGACCTGAGGATTACCCGTAAGTTTCAACACCTGCATATTAACCTGGTAGGGCTTCATCAGTCGGATACGTTCATCCCATGCTGCTTCAGGTTCACCCATCGAGACCCACACGTCGGTATACAGAAAATCCACCCCCTTAACTGCTTCTTCGACATTTTCGGTTAGGGAAATTTTTGCTCCTGTTTCGCGGGCTATTTCCATGCAAGTCTTAACCAGACTTTCCTGCTGATGGAATTGTTTTGGGGCAGCCACCCTGAAGTCCATCCCCATCTTGGCAGCACCAACCATCAGCGAATTTCCCATGTTGTTACGGGCATCACCCAGATAGCAGAAACTGATTTTGTTGAGGGGTTTATCGCTATGTTCCTGCATCGTAAGCAGGTCGGCCAAAACCTGGGTAGGATGAAATTCGTCAGTAAGTCCGTTCCAAACGGGTATCCCGGAATACTTTGCCAGATCCTCGACAATCGACTGCGAGAATCCCCGATATTCGATAGCATCGTAAAGCCGGCCTAAAACCCTTGCCGTATCTTTGATCGATTCCTTGTGCCCTATCTGGCTACCGTCGGGACTCAGGTAGGTAACATGCGCCCCCTGATCGTAGGCCGCTACTTCAAAAGCGCATCGTGTACGGGTCGAAGTTTTTTCAAATATAAGCGCTATATTTTTACCTTTCAGCCGCTGTTGCTCAGTGCCTGCCCGTTTAGCGGCTTTCAATTCTTTCGACAGGTCCAGCAAATACCGGATCTCTTCCGGAGTAAAATCGAGCAATTTTAAAAAACTGCGATTACGTAAATTGACTGACATAGCATAAATTATTTTTGAAACAAATATAGACGAAAATATTAGCAAAAAACAAAATAAACATTCCCTTACATTCTTTCAGGCATTTCAATTCCCAGCAAATTCATGGCATATTTCAGCACGGCAGCTGTGCATGCCGACAGTGTAAGACGAAACTGCCGGCGTTCCTCATCAGATTCCTTCAAAATAGAAAGATCGTGATAGAACTGGTTGAAAGACTTAGATAGTTCGTAGCAATAGTTGGCAATAACAGCAGGACTGAGTTCGTCAACAGCCTGTGCCATAACATTCCTGAATTCGTACAACAGTTGTATGAGTTCTTTTTCTTTTTCGTCGAGTGTTCTTATTTTCTCAGCCTGCACCGGACGCACCGAGAGGTTCATCTCTTTGGCCTTTCGCAGCACAGAGTGAATACGAGCATGGCTGTACTGTATAAACGGTCCAGTATTGCCGTTAAAGTCAATCGATTCCTTGGGGTCGAATACCATGTTTTTCTTAGGGTCGACCTTCAAGATAAAATATTTCAGGGCTCCCATTCCTACTGTTCGGATGATCGCAGTTTTTTCTTCCTCTGAGAGCCCATCGAGCTTACCCTGCTGTTCGGATATCTGACGGGCCGTATCAATCATATCGTCAATCAAATCGTCGGCATCGACCACTGTTCCCTCCCGCGATTTCATTTTGCCTTCTGGCAGCTCTACCATGCCATACGATAAGTGTATAATTTTATCGGCCCAGGCAAACCCCATTTTTTTCAGGACTGCCACCAGAGCCTGAAAATGATAATTCTGCTCATTTCCGACTACATAAATATGTTCGTCGATGGGATATTCGCTAAAACGCTGATGGGCAGTTCCAATATCCTGGGTCATGTACACCGAGGTACCGTCGGCCCGGAGGAGCACCTTATGATCGAGCCCAAAATCGGTTAAATCGGCCCAAACCGACCCATCTTCTTTTTGATAAAGAACTCCTTTTTTCAGCGCATCGAGGACAAGAGCCTTACCAAGCATGTAGGTTTCGGATTCGTAATATATCCGGTCGAACTGAATTCCCAGTTCTCGATATGTTTCGTCAAATCCCTCATAAACCCAGCTATTCATCATCTTCCACAGGGCAATAATTTCGGGATCGCCGGCTTCCCATTTACGCAGCATTTCCTGAGCTTCCTGTAGAATAGGGGCCGATTTTTTAGCCTCCTCCTGCGACATGCCCTGTTTAACAAGTTCATCGACCTGACGCTTATATTCCTGATCAAAACGTACATAATAATCGCCCACCAAATGGTCTCCCTTAATGCCGGTCGATTGAGGAGTAGCCCCCTGACCAAATTTCTGCCAGGCGATCATAGACTTGCAAATATGTATACCGCGATCGTTAACCAAATTGACCTTGATAACTTTGTGCCCTGCTGCCTGAAGCATCTGCGAAATAGCATTTCCCAACAGATTGTTCCGGATATGTCCCAGATGTAGGGGCTTATTGGTATTGGGCGATGAAAACTCTATCATTATGTATCGGGGATCAGACAACCGATAAGCATTCTTTTCTGGATCAACAGCATATTCTGTCAAAAAATTTATCCAAAAAGCATCGCTAATCCCGAGGTTAAGGAATCCTTTGATCACATTGAAATCCTTAACAACCCCGCTATGATCAAGCAAATAGTTGCCCACCTCCTGAGCCACGACATCGGGAGCTTTTTTGATTAATTTAGCCAAAGGAAATACCACAAGTGTAATATCACCGGGAAATTCCTTACGGGTTTTTTGAAAGGTAATCAGACTTTTATCGGGATGGTACTGATATAGCGTCAGTAGAGCCTGTTGAACATCGGAAGTCAACTTTTCTTCGAGCATTAACATAATAGTTTTGTATTTTTGTGCAAAGATAAAAGATTATGATTTTGTTAGTACCTTTGAAATGATGTAAATGATCACTCCATGATTGAAGAAATTAAGGAAATACTTAGCCACGAAGCTAATGCCATTTTGAATATCCCTGTCAGTTATTCTTACGAAAAAGCCGTAGATCTCATATACGAACACGTGCATGGGCGCCATGGCAAAGTCGTAGCCAGTGGAATGGGCAAAGCCGGACAAATTGCACTCAACATTGCCACCACCTTGAGTTCAACGGGTACACCCTCGGTTTTTATGCATCCGGCCGAAGCACAACACGGAGATCTGGGTATGATTCAACCCAACGATGTGTTGCTGTTGATCTCCAATTCGGGAAAGACGCGTGAAATTGTTGAACTGATTGGTTTGGTCAGAAATTTATATGCACACATCCCTTACATTCTTATCACCGGCAATCCCGATACCGACCTGGCACAGCAAGCCAATGTATTACTCCCTACCGGTAATCCCCGAGAAGTTTGTACACTAGGGCTTACCCCCACGACCTCAACAACCGTTATGACGGTCATAGGAGATATTCTGGTAGTACTGCTAATGAAGAAAATTAATTTTACTCACGAAGATTATGCCAAACGACACCATGGTGGTTATCTGGGACATAAGTCAAGGTCAATGATTGAATCGAAGAATAATCCTAAGTAACTTTAATCTATATGAGTAACGAGATTTTGATAATAGTTTTCGGCGCAATTGTAGTACTCCATGCGATAATTATCCTGTTTTTTGTCCGTATGTTTCTAAAAAACAGCGAGAAAATCCGAAATGCTGAAATATTGCTCAAAAATCACGAAATCATATTACCCCTGCGACTACAGGCATATGAACGATTAACTCTGATGCTTGAACGTATATCGCCAGAGTCACTCCTTACACGGCACAATCAAAGCGGATTAACTTCCATGCAATTGCATACGCTATTGCTTACCTCTATTCGTAATGAATTTGAGCATAACCTGTCACAACAGGTCTATGTATCGACAAAAGCATGGGAACTGGTAAAAAATGCCCGGCACCAGATAACAGTACTCATCAATGGTGCAGCCCAACAAACCAATCCCTCGGCACCTGCTCTTGAACTTTGCAAAAAAATTCTGGAAAATGTAGGAGAATATGAAAAACTCCCCACTACCTCGGCCATTGAATTTATGAAAAAAGAAGTGCAAATGTTATTTTAGGCCTATACTTTTTAGATTCGGATCAGAAAATCAACGCTGTATTTCTACATTTTTGTACTGCGATACTTCGAAACAATTTCTCGGATAGCCCGGCATGTTTACTTCTTTTTAGCAAAGAAGTTGTTATAAAAGCTTGTAGTGTAAGAAGCAAAACCTGTAAAAGCATAAAAGTTTCACCTTGCAATGTGTTTAGAAGAATTTTTTTTATCTAAAAACTTTTAATCCGATTTTAATGACGGATAATTTTCGATGCCTTACTTTTGTATAAGAAATTTAAACAAGAAAGCTCTTTTTCAAAATATAGCGGCGAGATAACAACAGGTAACTTTTTTCATGGTTTTACAGGGGGACAGGAACACAGAATTGTGTTCCTGTTTTTTTTAACGGCTGATTTCGAGAATTTCAAACGATACTTTACCGGCGGGGATTGTCACTTCAACTTCGTCACTTACTTTTTTACCCAAAAGAGCTTTAGCAATGGGGCTATTGACAGAAATTTTTCCTTCTTTCAAATTGGCCTCCGACTCAGGTACAAGGACATACTCGAGAATAGCATTGGTTTTTTTGTTTCGTATTTTTACCCGGTTCATTACTTGAACCTTAGAGGTGTCAATTTTAGACTCGTCAATAACACGGGCATTGGCAATCATTTCTTCCAGCTTAGCGATACGCATCTCGAGCATACCTTGTGCATCCTTGGCAGCATCGTACTCGGCATTTTCAGAAAGATCTCCTTTATCGCGTGCTTCAGCAATTTGCCGCGATATAGCTGGACGTTCTACATTTTTCAAATGTTCCAGCTCTGCCTTTAGCTTTTGTAAACCCTCTTCAGTGATGTACGATACTTTCGACATATTAATGTCCTCCTTCTTTTAATGGTATAAAAACAAAAAAGAATCCCGTTCAACGGAACTCTCTTCTTCATGATGCAAAGTTAAATATCTTTTTATGAAAAATGCAATGAACAAGTATGTTTATTTTTAAACACAAAAAAACAAATTAAAATATTTAAACATACTGAAAGTCCACCGACTGAAAGGCTAATAAAATCAAACCCTATAGTCCAAATTTTCGGGAAAATAATTATCAGTATTTTCGGTTTAATATTTCTGAATAAATCACAGCCTCTCTCGGATTAAAAACGAATTTTTCGCTGTATGCCTGTTCCTCAACAATATCGGTTATCTCAGTATCTTTGATGAAATCGGCATAGTATGCGACGGGGTGTTCAGTAATCCGGTAGGCAGATTCGGCAGTCTCGGGTTTGTGGGTAAAAGCCGACACCCCTTCATGCATTGCATCCATAATCACCGGCCCTTCCACCGTCGATACTTCAACAGGTTTCACAGGTTCCTGATACAAAACCTTAGGCTCGACTTCTTTATGGTCTTTCTCTTCTTCCCAATCCACCAGTTCCTTCCAGATATCACGGGAATCATCCGGTATTTCATCATCTGTAGCAACCGGTGGTTTAGGCTTGGCTTTGTTCTGCAAATAACTTACAATAAGCCCCACCAATCCCAAAATAATGTAGAAAAGTATTCCACCCTCACCATCTGCTCTCATAGAATTCCCTTACGTTTAAGTTTAAACCTCTGCCACTTTAACCATTTTACAAATTTACTTTCTTTTCGCCTATCATAATAATCATTTGTCATTTTTATATCGTGCAAAATCTGTAAACGTACCTTTTCGCTTTGCAAGGCCATATGCCGGGCAAGGGCAAGCTGGTATTTTTCTTCAGGCGTCAACGGACGACCTTCTGCATTACGAGTCACAGGCAAAGGCATAGCTTTGGGCTTGCTTTTCGGACGAACGACAACCTCCTCCTGAGCATATGCCGTCCGCCCTGCTAAAAATATCAGTACAATGACCAATATTATAGGATATAACTTATCTTTGACAGACATAATTAACCATAAATTTTTGTATGCTATGTCAAAAATTCTGTATCCAAATATAAAAAAAATTATTACTTATACAACTATTTTTACTATACTATTTTCTTGTAGGTCAGATGAATCAGCCATAGTCCCTGCGGTAACCATAAATTATGAACTTAGCCTTACTGGCGAACTGGCCTATCTTGGGGTAGGTATGTACGTTACAGTCACAGCTTCGGACAAAAACAAGAATTACAGTATTGTTGACTACCACAATCCAAAGTTTGCCTCAAAAACGATTGCCCAGAAAACCTACGGTAACGGGATCATTATCTACCGAAAAGATTTTTACGACTATCAGGTTTTTGACCTGACGTGTACCTATCGTGCGTTTGACGATTACTGCCAATTAAAAGTAGATTCACAAAATAATATTATTTTTGTATGCCCCTGCTGCGGTTCAAAATTTATTGTTACGACTGATGGCATGCCAACCAATACCAGTAAAGCCTATAAACCATTAATGCAATATGCTGCCCGCATTGAAGGTAATACACTTATTATTACCAACGAATGAATGCTTGCAGATAAAACTAAGAGTACGGGGACAATGAATTTTTAGTCAAGAGGTTGAATCTACAACAAATGCTACAGTTAGGATGTAATTGACGAATTGTTTATACAACGTACCCATGATATATTAAACGACAATATTTATGAATATACAATAGGAATTTTCGTTGTAATCTTTTCCATATAAAATTGTAATAAAAACAGGTATTAGATAAATTATTTTGTAAAAAACAAGAACGATGGCGAATATTCTGGTGGTGGATGATGAACGGAGCATCCGCAACACGTTGAAGGATGTACTTGAATACGAAAAGCACACCGTTGAACTTGCCGAAGATGGGGTAACGGCCTTGCAACTTATTCAGCAAAAAGATTTTGATTTGGTATTATGCGACATCAAAATGCCCCGAATGGATGGGACCGAATTGCTCGAAAAAATCATGGAAGTATCGCCCGACACACAGGTAGTGATGATTTCGGGACATGGTAATATTGAGACAGCTGTAGAATCAATTAAAAAAGGTGCCTTTGATTTTATTGAAAAACCGTTGGATCTGAATCGTCTGCTTGTCACCATAAAGAATGCGCTTGACAAAACGCAGCTTCTTACCCATACCCGTGTGTTAAAAAAGAAAGTTAGTAAAGGATATGAGATTATAGGGCAATCGGAAGCTATTCGGAAGGTTTTGGAAATGGCCGATAAAGTAGCACCGACCGATGCACGCGTTCTGATAATGGGCCCCAATGGAAGTGGAAAAGAACTCATTGCTCGTCGCATACACGAGCATAGCAGACGAGCTAATGCTCCCTTTGTTGAGGTAAACTGTGCTGCTATCCCATCAGAACTTATCGAAAGCGAACTTTTCGGTCATGAGAAGGGTTCATTCACCTCGGCCATTAAGGATCGGAAAGGAAAATTTGAACTTGCCCATGGGGGTACACTCTTCCTCGACGAAATAGGCGACATGAGTCTTGATGCCCAAGCAAAAGTGCTGCGTGCATTACAGGAAAATAAAATTACACGGGTAGGCAGCGAAAAAGAAATCAAGGTCGATGTGCGGGTAATTGCAGCTACCAATAAAAACATGCAGGAAGAAATACGGGCTAATCGCTTCCGCGAAGACCTTTTCCATCGCCTCAGCGTGGTGATAATCAATGTCCCCCCGCTCAACGAACGCAAAGAGGACATTCCACTGCTGGCACAACACTTTATCGAACTGTTCTGCAACGAATATGGCAAGCCCCTTAAAAAAATTCATCCCGATGCTATTGCCCAATTACAACAATTCAACTGGACAGGAAATATCCGGGAATTCAGAAATGTAATAGAACGTTTGATTATTTTTTGCGATCAGGAAATTACAGCCCAGGATGTACTAACCTATGCACAGCCTATTATCCATTAACAGGCTGCTAAGCACCCCCACGTTTTTGTTCGTAATGCGGAAAACGATCGATGAGCATACGGATAATTTCATTGGCTGTAAGCTCAATAGGTTTGTGGGTCACATCTACGATGGTAAAGCCTCCACGCCTGAAAATACGAAGGGCATAATCAAGTTCCTGCTGAATCTGCGCATAGCTGGCATAGTTCCCCAAATCATGGCGATATCGTTCTGCTCTTTTCTGGCGATGATCGAGCAAATTGTCTGGAGAAATGGTAAGTCCAAAAACCCGTCGATTATCAATTTCAAATAGCGAGGCAGGGGGATCCACATCGGGGAATAAGGGAATATTGGCAACTTTCCACCCAAACATAGCCATATAAATGCTCAGAGGTGTTTTGCCCACCCGCGATACCCCTGTGATGACTACATCAGCATCGAAAATTTTGTGCGAATTCAGTCCATCATCGTGCGAAAGGGTAAACTCAATAGATGCAATACGATCGAAGTACTCCTGGTTAACTTTACGGTACAAACCCGGCACACACACCGGTTCTACCCCCAGAAGCTGCGATACATAGTCGGAGAGTTCGCCCATCATATCAATTTCTTTTACCCCCATCTGAGCACAACGTTGTTTGAGTTTGTTGCGCATTTTTGTATCAACCATGGTATGTACGATAATGCCCCCTGTCGTTCGTGCCTGATCGATTGCCTGATTTAACTTTTCATCCGTAATCACATCGGGTACAATGACTACCGGTATACGATTATCGGGAAACTGTATAAGGGTCGACTGTACCATAATTTCACCGGCAATGCCCTTACCCCCCGAGACAATATAGATAGGAGGCAGACTTTTTTTAGGATCTTCCATGGTTGAAATAATTAAAATTGATGAACCGACAATTATAAATAACAATCCCTAATCGAAAATGCTCAGCGAAAGTTAACTTTTTCTGGTAGATCAATTACGACTGGGGCAATTGTTCGACAAACTTTTCTAATTCGGTATATAGTTTTTCCACAGGCAACCCCATTACATTAAAATAGGATCCTTTGATATCCTTGATCCCCACAAGTCCAATCCAGTCCTGGGCACCATAGGCACCAGCCTTGTCGTAAGGATGGTAATGGCTAACATAGTACCATATTTCGTCATCTGAGAGTTTTCTAAAAGTTACGTCGGTAATATCGGAAAAGCAATACTCATGCGAAAGGGTTTTAAAACAAACGCCGGTAACAACCCTGTGTGTACTGTTGCTCAGTTTTTTGAGCATCGAAACAGCCTCCTGTTCATCGGCCGGTTTGTTTAAGATGGTATTGTTCCAAACAACGGTTGTATCGGCCGTAATCACAATCTCATTATGCTGTTGCAGCGAAACGTGGCTGGATTTTTTACGAGCCAGAAACACGGCAACTTCTTCCAGCGGCAAATCATCAGCATAATCCTCATCGCCATGGCCGGGATGCACAATATCGAAATGAAATCCTGCAGCCTTCATGAGCTGATGCCGACGAGGTGATTGGGTAGCCAGCAGAATACGGTAAGACTTCAGACGATCAAGCAATAGCATTGGCTCTACTAATCCGTTTTATTTTTTATGACGCTTTTCCAGAACCTTTACCACATCTTCAATCCTGTAGTTCCGTGCCGACAACAATACCAACAGGTGAAACAACAGGTCAGCTGCTTCGTTGAGAAACAGGGTATCATCGTTGTCTTTTGCCTCTATCACCAATTCTACTGCTTCCTCTCCCACTTTCTGCGCAATTTTATTGATGCCGGCCCTAAACAATTTTGTGGTATAGGAACCTTCGGGTAATTCTTTCTTTCTTCCCTCAATTAAATCCTGCAAATATCGCAGGAAATCAGCGGCTGCTACATTGGTCTCGAAAAAGCAGGTATCGGCCCCGGTGTGGCATACCGGCCCCCTTGGAATAGCTTTTATAAGCAAGGTATCGCTGTCGCAATCCTCCTTAATATCCACAACATCCAGAAAATTACCACTTTCTTCCCCCTTGGTCCATAAGCGTTGGCGGGTACGACTGTAAAATGTTACCAAACGCTCGTCGACAGTTTTCTGATATGCCTCCTTGTTCATAAAACCTACCATAAGTACCACCTGTGTACGAGCATCCTGAATAACAGCGGGTATTAAACCATTGTTTTTGTCAAAATCGAGCTTCATGCCTGAAAAATTTATTTACAAAAAAATTTTGCTTCCTATTTTTAGCTAAAATTTCTAAAACATTGCAAAGTAAGCGAATTATTATTACTACTGCCAACAGCAAGGTTGTAATATTAAAATGCTGATGCAGAAAAGGGACAATCAACAGGACCACAGCTATTACACCCAAAGCGCTGTAAAGCAGATACAGCCTGAAAGTTTCATTTTTGATCCAAGGCCACAGGAACAAAAATGGAAAGAAAAATAGTACGGTAGCATTGCAATGCAGTTCTTTATGTGCTGAGACCAGACTCAATACCAGAATAAAAAGACCCAATAACCCGACTACGGTAAACAGCACATGGTCAAATATGCGTTTAAGTGTCGTTGTAAATTGAACCGCCACAGCCAAAATAATCAAAACAATGATCGACAACAGGGGGGTAAAAAGCGGAGTTTTGTACATCATCGGAACAGCCCCATAGAGAACGGTTTGCTGCGCAACCAAAGATTCATTGTCTCTTTTAGCCAGAGTCAGAGCCTGCATAAGCTTATCGGGAAGATACATAACGTCATAGCCAGCCGTATGCTCGGCCATAGGCCCCATTAGCAATTCGATCCCCATCAGTGTCCACGGCATGTTTTTAAGGTAGGGACGGTACAACTGACGGAATGTCTTTGCTGAATCAACCTGTGATAAGCCATACCAATGTATTCCCCGAATATGTTTCGACAAAATATCCCGAACACGGGTTGCACAGTTGTCGGTAAAAAATTTATAGCGGTAATACCGGTTTTCAGGCTTATAATTTTCGATCAGTGCCCATAACAGTTCCTGTTTTTGATCGTGCGTAAGATTAAGTTGTTGCGCCACAACGGTACGGTTTTCGTATTGACACATTTGCATAAAGTCATCGAAACTTTCGACTGACAAACGATAATCAAGTCGCCCCAAAGCAAATTTGAAATAAAATCCTTCGGTCTGAAAATCGAAAGTACCATAATTAAAAACATAATCATACCCTTGTTTATAGTCAATCAATCGTATGGCGGTATGTCCAAAAACGGAATAAAGTTCCGTCCCCGGAGAAACGGTAAGAACCGAAAAATCGAGGCTATCGGAAAAACGTACCGATTGAGAAAAAAGAAAAGCAGGAAAATTCAACAGGGACAGGAAGGCAAGTATTTTTCTCATCCGAAACAATCATTAAATCATTGACTTATAATTTTCTATTCAACACCTTCAGGGTTGATTAGGTCTTTATTCATCTTCATCCAATTCACAACGCCTGAATATAATGAAAAAATTGGTAAGGAGCTGCATTCAAATATTTCAAAGATACAAATTGTAAGCAATTCACAACACCTTGCTGCATTAAAACGATATTAGCGAACCGTAATATTATGCTGGCGGAGGAAATTTTTCAGGTCGGGGATGGTAATTTCGCGGAAATGGAAGATACTTGCAGCCAGAGCAGCATCGGCAAGTCCCTTTTCAAAGACTTCGACAAAATGTTCTTTAGCACCGGCGCCTCCTGAAGCAATGACGGGTATCGCAAGGGATTGACTGAGCTGAGCCAGCGCCTCACATGCAAAGCCCTGTTTCACACCATCGTGATTCATAGAGGTAAATAGTATTTCGCCACAACCGCGGTCCTGTGCCTCCCGGGCCCAGCTAAACATTTCCCGGTCGGTTTTGATTCGACCACCATTCAGATAAACCCACCACTGGCCTTGTTCGTACCGTGCATCAATAGCTACCACTACAAACTGACTACCAAAGGCTTTGGCCATTTGATCGATTAATGACGGATTGCGTACAGCAGCCGAGTTAATAGATATCTTGTCGGCACCTGCACTAAGCAGGCGTTCAGCATCGGCCAGCTCATTGATTCCCCCACCCACGGTAAAAGGTATATTGATGTGCCGTGCTATACGTTCAACCAACTCGGCAAACAATTTCCGACCCTCGTGCGACGCAGTGATATCAAGGTATACCAACTCGTCGGCGCCCTCACGGCTATACTCAGCACCCATCTCCACCGGATCGCCTACCTCTCGGATATTAACAAAATTAACCCCCTTTACAACCTTCCCATCGCGAATATCAAGACAGGGTATAATACGTTTGGCCAGCATAACAAAAAATTTGCACGAAAATAGCCATTTTCTTTTTATCCATAAAAATAACTTTTTTAAAACCCAGTAGCAGAGTTAAGCTAAATTATCTGAAAACCAATATACTGCAAACATTTTCGTGATCAGGCGCTAAAACATAGTCAAAAAATTGCATAATTCAAATAAAATGTTACTTTTGCAATGGTACCTGACGATTGAATGTTCTTTCCACTGTAAAAGCGCTTACTCACTACATTTTACTAACAACATAAAATGATAAGCTATGAAAAACTACACTACAGATCAAATCAGGAATATTGCACTGGTAGGCAATTCCGGATCGGGTAAGACCACCCTTGCAGAAGCGATGCTTTTCGAGGGTGGCGTTATAGAACGACGCGGAAGCGTTGAACAAGGAAACACCGTATCGGACTATAACGAGATCGAACATCAGAACAAGCTGTCGATATTTTCGTCGGTATTGTATGCCGAATACAATGATGTAAAAATAAACATCCTCGACAACCCGGGTATGGACGATTTTGTAGGAGCTACAATCACCTCTCTTTCGGTAGCCGACACCGCCCTTATGTTACTGAATGCCCAGAACGGTGTTGAGGTAGGTACCGAAATCCAGGCCCGTCATTGCGAACGGCTAAAAAAACCGCTCATACTTGTTGTCAATCAGGTCGACCACGACAAAGCCAGTTTTGAACGTACCATAGAAATGGCCGCCGAACGACTGGGAAAAAACAACGTTACGATAATACAGTATCCCTTGGCCGAAGGATCAAATTTTGAAGCCATCATCGATGTGCTGATGATGAAAATGTTGAAATATCCCAAAGACGGAGGTAAACCCGAAATACTCGACATACCGGCATCGGAAATCGAAAAAGCCAATGCACTGCATAACACACTGGTAGAAAAAGCCGCAGAAAACGATGAAGCGCTGATGGAACTTTTTTTTGAAAAAGGTACCCTCAGCATGGAAGAAATGCGCGAAGGAATTAAAGCTGGTCTGATACACCGCAATCTTTTTCCAGTATTTGTATGCTCTGCCAAGAAAAATATCGGCGTAAACAGAATTATGGAATTCATCAGCCACATTGCACCCAACCCTGCTGAAGTACCCGGCATGCTCACTACACAGGATGAAGAAATACGGGTTGATACCAATGCACCCACCTCACTCTTTGTATTCAAAACCACACTCGAATCACATATTGGCGAAATCAGCTTTTTTAAAGTTATTACCGGCAAGGTAACCGAAGGGATGGAATTAACCAACAACAACAATCAGGGAAAGGAACGTTTCAACCAATTGTTTGTAACTGCTGGAAAGAACCGCGTTAAGGTAACCGAAATGGTCGCTGGAGATATTGGTTCAACTGTTAAGCTGAAAAACACCAAAACCAATCATACACTTGCTTTACCTTCAGTAAATTATACCTTTAAACCTATCAGCTATCCTGAACCTCGATACAGGGTAGCCATAAAACCCAAAAACGAGGCCGACGAAGAAAAACTGGGCGATGTGCTCAATAAGGCCCATCAGGAAGATCCGACTCTTATTGTCGAACATTCGAAAGAACTGAAACAAACCATCATCTCGGCACAAGGCGAGTATCAGGTCAACATTCTGAAATGGCATCTCGACCATGTACATAAGATCGAAACCGAGTTGTTTTCGCCCCGTATTCCTTACCGCGAAACCATCACCAAGGTTGCTGCGGCCGACTATCGCCACAAAAAACAATCGGGAGGTGCCGGACAATTCGGGGAAGTACATTTGGTCATTGAACCCTATGTAGAAGGGGCACCTGACCCTACGGGTTTTAAACTCCCTGGCAAAGAAATCAAGTTAAATATTCGCGACAAGCAGGTAATTGATCTGCCCTGGGGAGGTAAGCTGGTATTTTACAACTGTATTGTAGGCGGAGCCATCGACGCCCGATTTATGCCCTCTATCCTGAAAGGAATTATGGAAAAAATGGAGGAAGGCCCCCTCACCGGGTCTTATGCCCGCGACATACGGGTAGCCGTTTATGACGGAAAAATGCACCCCGTCGATTCTAATGATATCTCGTTCCGCCTGGCCGGCCGAAATGCATTCAAGGAAGCGTTCAAAAATGCAGGGCCGAAAATTATGGAACCCATCTACGAGGTAGAAATCTTTGTCCCCTCCGACCGCATGGGCGATGTAATGAGTGACCTGCAAACACGAAGGGCAATGGTATTGGGAATGAACAGCGATAAAGGTTTTGAAAAAATAACCGCTAAAGTGCCCTTGGCCGAAATGGATAAATATGCTACCACCCTCAACTCGCTGACTCAGGGACGAGGTACTTTTACCATGCGCTTTTCGGAATACGCACAGGTTCCTGCTGAAATTCAGGCCGAGCTACTTAAAGCCTATGAAGAAGCAGAAAAAGAAGAATAATAACATTACTTCCATCCGACCTTACAACGCTTTGCATCTTTTCAGGTGCAAAGCGTTTTCTCGTTTACAGATTCTGATCAAATGGAACACAGCCATTGGCCTGTGTTTGCTACTTATTCTTACCCATTCTCCAGTTTCAGCACAATACCCCCTCCATCCTGCATTGAAGGCACAGGCATTTTGGGTAAACCAACAAACCGACTCGGCCCTGGCAATACTTTCACAACTGATTGAAGGAAAGCATAATACAGAAAAATGGTTGATGATCCGCAGCCAGATATATTTCAAAAACGGACAAACCTCAGAAGCCATCAACGACCTGCTGCAAGCAGAGAAAAAACGCCCCGGCATTGCCACCTACATGCTGGCAAAAACCTATGCCCTCAAGCGCGATACAGCTAAGACCCTGTTATACCTTGAAAAAAATCTAAACTCTGCATACAAGGTTACCAAAAACGTAATCATGCAGGAAAAATCATTCTACTTTCTATATAAAACCGACCAATGGAAAAAGTTGTGGGAAAAGGAATGGTATAACCGTTATGAGTATTACGAAGGTGAAATGCGTTACCAGTATGAAGCAGGCAACTGGACAGGCGTAATCAATATGATGGCCGACATGGGTAAGGATGCCAGGCGCCTTAGTGCTCATGCATTCTACATGACAGCCATGGCTTATCTGAAACTTGAAAACTATGCTGCTGCCCTGAACTATTTTTCGCTTGCCCTTTCGAAGTCGAAAAAAGAGTCGTTGTACTATGCTGCCCGGGGCGACTGCTACCTACAGATGAAAAATTATGCAAAAGCTATCGACGATTATACTCAGGCCATTGGACTGAGTCCCGAAATACCGGCTTACTATCTGCAATACATACGGGCGCTGATGGGAGTAAAAAAATCCGACGCCGCCTATGAAACTGCACTGGCCATGAGTCAGCTTTTCCCTGCCGACAATGAAGTGCTGTACGTCTTTGCTGAAGTAGCCTATCAAAACAAGCTTTATCTTCAGGCTTTGACTCACATTAACCAGCTAATCAACACCTCCCCCGACGATTCTGCATACCTTCATCTCAGAGCGCTGTGCTATACAAAAACAGCAATGATCACCCAAGCCTTGAAAGATTACGACAAATTGTTACAGAAATATCCACATCAACCCATCTACTGGTTTGAACGTGGATGGTTATATTTCCAGATAAACGAAAAACAGAAGGCTTGCAACGACTGGCAACAATCTGCCCGTCTGGGTAGCCCAAAAGCCTCACAGCTACTATGGGAAAATTGTGGACGGTAACAGATACTACTTCATGACTGGTTTACAGGATACCAATAGCAAAAGGCAAAAAATCAACTCAAAAAGCACGGCACCCGAAGCTTATTAATAAATCAGATAGTTGCAACCCATACGTTATCCATCAGCAAGAAAGATATAAATACCCAACTTCCACGTAGGATATTGCACCCCCTTAAAAAATCATCCAGAGATAAAAACTAAAAAGGCAACCCTTAGAGGGCTGCCTTTTGTTTATTAATCTGCTTTTTGTTTAACTTCTTCCAGAATTTCCAGAGCAGCTTTCAGGATTGAATCATCGTCGAAGGTAACTATACCCCCATCAGGGCCTTGCTCAATATGGATGCCAACCGTTTTACCCTCACCATTGCGATAGTGGGTTCCTCCAAAGAAGTTGCGAACCGTATCCTCATCCAGATTGAGCTTTTCTGCGATTCTCCGCATGCTACCTGCAGGAAGACTATCCTTGATCCTCCTGAGCTCGTTAAATGTCATTGCCATGGTTGTATATTTTTAAGTTAATGTTTATAAATGATGAATTTTTCTTGTCGAATGTACAAAATTTTTCCGGCATAATGAGTATTTTTTTCAGAAAATTTCGATTTATAAAATACTGAAAAACAATGCATTAAAAATAACGTTTATAAAAAAAGATTATTGTGTTCGTTCTGCAGGAAGCATATCTTTCCTTTGGAAAAAACAAGAAACATACTAAAAAAAACTCCTTTGGGTAGGAGATATAGAAAAGTCAAAGGCAGGAGAAAGTATAATCAGATAAAATAAAAAAGAGCGGAAAACGGGACTCGAACCCGCGACCCTCAGCTTGGGAAGCTGATGCTCTACCAACTGAGCTACTTCCGCCTTTAACCGAGCCTCTCAGGGGACTTGAACCCCCGACCTGCGGTTTACGAAACCGCTGCTCTAACCAACTGAGCTAAAGAGGCAAACTGTCGACATTTTCGGGGCACAAATTTATTATTTTTCCCCAAAAAACCAACGAATGCCTACCGAATATTTTTCAACGCACGAATACGCTGTAATAGCGTAGGATGGGAATAATGGAAAAAGACATAGGCCGGATGCGGATTGATATTGCTCAGATTATTCCTTGAAAGTTTTTTCAAGGCAGAAATCAAATGATCTTCCAACCCGAATCGGCTGACGAACCTATCGGCCTGATACTCATGCTTGCGAGAAATAATATTCCCCAGCAGGCCGGTCAGTAAACTGATGGGGCTATACAATATACCGAAGACTATCAGACTGATATGAACTGCTTTTTTGTGTACCCCCAGCGCCTGAGTAAAATTGGGATAATTGATAAAAAGAGACAGAATGTACAGGGTTAGTCCCATTTGCAACAAAGAAATAATCAAACCCTTATAATTGTGCTTATGACGATAATGCCCAATCTCGTGAGCCAGCACGGCTACAATTTCGTCAGTCGTTAGTTGCGATATGAGGGTATCGTACAGTACAATCCGTTTCTGAGCCCCTAAACCGGTAAAATAGGCATTGGCCTTGGTACTTCTTTTGGAACCATCCATGACATAAATGTCCTTAACCTTAAAACCAGCCTTTTCGGCCAGCTTTAGGATAGCATCGCGCAGTTCCCCCTCAGGCAAAGGAGTTTGCTTGTTGAACAAGGGTACAATCAGATGCGAATAAAACATGCTCATAAAAATGGTAAAAGCTGCATATATTACCCACAAATAAATCCAGAACCACTCTCCTACCCTGTAATAAAACCAGATAAACGCCCCCAGCAATAAGCCTCCAATAATTGCACCCAAAAGATATTCCTTTATTTTATCAGTAATGAACAATCGTGGCGTAGAACGATTAAATCCGAATTTTTCTTCAATTACAAATGTGGCATAAACCTCAAAAGGAACCCCCATAAGATCGCTGGCCAAACCCAAAATAGCAAAAAACAGCAACGCAAGAAAAACCGGATGTTCGGTAATCCTCCGACAAAGCTCATCGACATAGGCAAAACCTTCGAAATACAGCATAAGTAAAATGGTCACCAACGAAAGAATGGATGTAATAATACCCAGTTTTTCATAATGTCTTTTATAGTCAACCGACTTGGCGAAGGTAGCCTCGTCGTACACGTCTTTCAACTCGTCGGGCAATATTCTCAAACGTTTGCTGGAATTAAGCCACGAAAGCGTACGCTCGAGCAAAAAGTTAAATATCAGAATGATGTATATCAGCAACAGAATCGTATTCATACTAAACGTTTTTATTATTGGGTTTCAGCTGGCACACTGGTTACAGGTTGTTGTATCTGAAGTTTGATTTTCTTTCTTTTTTCGAGCAATTTAATATAGTCCTCCACATATTTTTTATTTTTGATCAGATATGATTTAGCGGCCCAATCGAGTGCAGCATCCAGATTGTCGAACAATTCAGAGGCTATAGCCATATTATAACAGGCCATTGCCGCCAGACGGCTGTTTTTGCCATAAGCGTGCCGGCGCCATATTTCAATGGCATTCAACCATTGATTTTGCTGGACATACTCTACTGCCTTATAAAAATCCCAGTTATTGGGTACCAACAGATAGCGACGTTCATCCTGCCAAAACGGCGCTATGCGTTCGGCATATTTCATGCCCGCATAATAACACGACTGGATGGCAGCTGTATGTAGTCGGGGCATCTGATCAATCACTTCCTCTTCCGAGCTTCCGGCTGCATCCCAGAACAGCGTATCTTTCTGCAAATAGTCATCAATAAATTTACCCTTGTGCCAGTCATAAATTTTCCAGAGCGAACTGTTTTCAACACTCAAAGTCCCGTAATACCCATATTCCGACGAGAAATGAATTTTCACCGGTTCGTCGTAGACTACCTGATAATTTTCAAGAATGATGGCCGCATCGGCCTGTTGCGAATCAGCTATGGCACGAAGGATAAAGGTATCGAGTCCTTTAAAACGATCGGCTTCAGTTTTAAGGATAAGCACCGGCGTATCAGAAACAAGATCAAATACAGAAGAAGCACCCAGCTTTTCCTGTAGTCCTGTAAAATAACCGGCCGTAAGCAGGCTGTCATCGGGTCTCGCCCGAAGGGTATCGTCCCCTACCCTGACGGCATGATTAACCAGCACAATTCTTGTGACGTAAGGTGGTATGCTTATTTTGGATGGGCTGAGCACCTGAATGGTAACCGGTTCCATAAGTACACAACCCGAAAAAACAGTTGAAATGCAAAGTATTTGCAGTAAAATGCGTAAAATTTTCATTTTATATAAAATCAACTGTTGCTTCCTCAGTTGAGGAAGCAACAGCTTGTTAATCGGAACCATCAGGTATTCATACCTCCGCATACATTGATAACCTGTCCGCTCACATACGATGACAGGTCAGAAGCGAGGAACAATGCTACATTAGCCACATCCTCGGGGGTGCCGCCACGGCGAAGAGGAATGTTCTGCAGCCACGCATTGCGTTGTTCTTCGGGCAGCTTGGCAGTCATATCGGTGATAATAAATCCGGGGGCGATTGCATTGCAACGAATGTTTCTCGAACCCAGTTCCTTGGCAACCGACTTGGTCAGCCCAATCAATCCGGCCTTCGAGGCTGAATAATTAGCCTGACCGGCATTGCCCGAAACCCCAACAACCGAACTCATGTTGATAATACTCCCCCCCTTACGGCGAAGCATAGGATTAAGCACAGCTTTTGTAAAATTGAAGGCCGACTTTAAATTAACCGTAATAACAGTATCCCACTGTTCTTCTGTCATTCGCAACAGAAGGGTATCACGGGTAATACCAGCATTATTCACCAGAATGTCGACTCCTCCGAAATCGGCCACAATCTGCTCAACCGTACGTTGGGTTTCCTCAAACAATGCAGCATTAGAGGCATATGCCTTGGCTTTTATTCCCATGGCATTGAGCTCGGCCTCAAATGCCTTTACATTGTCGTCATAAATCAAATCGGTAATAGCCACATGGGCACCTTCCGAAGCAAAACGCTGGGCAATAGCCTTTCCTATCCCCCGCGCTCCACCGGTAATGATGGCAACTTTTCCTTCCAGTAATTTCATTCGTCTTTTAAATTTTATTCAAAGGTCCGATGTACCCACACCCCGGTTCTCCGGGAAAACTGCACCGGCCTTTGAGTTATACATATTGATCTGAATGTGGGTCAATGCGCAAGAATTCTTTCAGGCAAAGTAAATAAATCTTATGCAAATGGCAAAAAACGTTCTTTGTTATACCTTGCATAAAATTTTTGTGTAATTTTAGTCAAAATTTTTGAGTAATTTTTATCCTATGAAACGAGCATGTTGATGCAATAAACACAACAAACGTATGAAAATTGTAAGCAACATGCGAGTTACATCCGGCCGAGAGGCTAATAAAAGAAGGCATTTATAACCAAATGGAAGTCAGTAACTTATAAATTATTTACGGATGAAAATTAATTGGAACGAATATCCACATGTCGTTGCTACATTCTCTCGAAAATATCTTTCCCAATGTTTTAAGGCATTACGTTATATTTTTAGTTTCCAGTGGCGCAACCGTTTTCTGGCCAACAAGAGCCTGCGGTTCAAATTTGTATTTTACATTACCCTGTTGACCGTCATCATTTACGTTACCATCGGTATAGTTATTATCCGCAAGGTACGTCAGCAAATGTACGAAAGCTCAAAACACGAACTGCTCCTGAACGGCGATAAATATGCACAACAGCTGACCTACGAGATGTCTTCGTATCTTAATCAGGTGGTAGGCATGGCCAACGTGTTTGAATCCAATCTGGCAATTCCAGCAGATTTAAGGAAAGAAATCTATAAAAACACATTACATAAAACTTTAGCCTCTTCTCCCGATTTACTTGCAGTGTGGCTCAGTGTTCAGCTCTATACCCTTGATCCTCAATGGAAAGCCGATTACGGTCGGATCCGTTATACCTATTATCGTTCACAGCAAAACATAATCCTACAGCAAGACATACTCGACACGCTGGGGCATAACTATGCAGGTGACTATTATAAAATCCGCAAAAAAAAACGAATAGAATTTTCATCCCCATATTTCGACTCCTATGGACACGATACTACGCACAAGATACTAATGACCAGTATCTGTGTACCCATGTACGACGCACAAGATGCTTTCTGGGGAATGGTAGGGGTCGATATTGACATGGAACAATTTAAGCGTTTCATCCCCCCCATGCAAGAAGTTCCCCATGGTCAGGCTATGATTGTGGTTGATGACGGAACCATAGCTGTTCACTCGGATTCGACCTGGGTCGGAAAAAATTTGCTGAACAGTATTAATGAAAATTTTTTAACCCAAAATACATGGGATAGCTTGCTACTGAGTGGACAAGTTCATGAGCTGACCTGCCAGTTCGAAAAACGAAAAATGTTTGTAGTTCTCTATCCCATTCGTTTGCATGAGAAGACTAATGTATGGTCACTGGCGATAATGGTACCACAGTCGTACCTTACCAAAAAAGCCAATCAATTTACTGTCTTTGCCATACTTATCATTGCCAGTGGACTTCTGGTGCTAATGTACTTTGCCTATCAGCTCACCGATTTTCTGGCCCGACCGCTGGATGCAAGCATACGTTTTGCCCAACAGCTGAGTGAAGGAAATCTAAGTGCCCAGCTCGATATCGATCGGCACGATGAACTGGGGCAGCTTGTAGAGGCGCTGAAAAAAATGGCACAGAACCTGAAAGAAATGGTCCGACAGCTCGACGAGGGTGCCCAGACACTTGAAAAAACAGCCAAAGCCTTATCGGGCAGTTCCAAGGTTATGTTATCGGCTTCGTACCAGCAATTCAATACCACCCAAAAGGTCAATGAAAACGTAGCGGAGATCATTTCATTTATTCAACAAAATAATGCCACTTCGCTCGAGGCTGAGAAAGTAGCCAAGGAAGCAGCCATGAAAATACGGCAAAGTGTTCGAATGTCGTCAAAAGCGTCGGCCAGCATGCATTTTATCACCGATAAAATTTCAGCAATCAATGATATTTCGATGCAAACCAACATTTTGGCGCTCAATGCAGCCGTGGAGGCCGCCCGAGCAGGTGAGTACGGAAAAGGATTTGCTGTGGTAGCCGCCGAAGTACGCCGTCTGGCAGAACGTAGCTCCCAGGTATCGACCGAAATCACCGAATTACTGATTCAAAGCCAGAACGATACCGAATCCGCCGGCAACATGCTGGATCAAACCATTCCACAAATTGAAAAAAACACGCTACTCATCCAAAAAATCATTGAACAGCATCGCAATCAAAGCGAACAGCTTAAAGAAATCAACCTGTTCATGGACAAACTCAATGAGGTAACCAGAAGCAATAACGATAGCGCTAAAAATATGGCTGTTTTTTCGGAAGAAATCGAAGAACAGGCAGGAAAGCTCAATCGCCTGCTCATGAAATTTAAAATCGATTGATCTAACCGTATAAAATAACAAATTATGAAGCGGTATATTTATACAGTAGCAGGTTTTTTGATTTCCTCTTTTACACTTGCACAGAATGTGGAATATAAAAATCCTGACCTTCCTTTTGAAGAAAGAGTCGAAATTTTGGTCAATCAGATGACCCTCGAGGAAAAGATTACGCAGTTGGTCGATGTTGCAGCAGCCATTCCCCGGCTCGATATCCCTGCCTACAACTGGTGGAACGAGGGTTTGCATGGGGTAGCCCGTGCCGGCACTGCTACGGTTTTTCCCCAGGCCATTGGATTAGCCGCCACCTTCGACGATTCGTTGATGTATAAAATTGCCACCATTATTTCCGACGAGTTTCGTGCAAAATATAACGATGCGATAGCCAAAGGAAACCGCAGACGCTATTTTGGACTTACCGTATGGTCGCCCAACATTAACATTTTTCGTGATCCACGCTGGGGGCGCGGACAGGAAACCTATGGCGAAGACCCTTATCTGACATCACGAATGGGTGTAATGTTTGTCAAAGGACTTCAGGGTGACCATCCCAAATACCTGAAAACCGTTGCCACCCCCAAACATTTCGTGGTTCATAGCGGTCCCGAAAAATTGCGCCATGTATTCGACGTCGATGTGAGCGAATACGACTTTCTCGATACATACACGCCTGCCTTTGAAGCATGTGTAAAGGAAGCAAGGGCTTATTCCGTAATGGGAGCCTATAACCGTTTCCGTGGTCATTCGTGTAGCGCCAGCGATACGCTATTAAACGTGTTGCTAAGAAAAAAATGGGGGTTTGACGGCTACGTAGTATCCGACTGCGACGCCATTGGCGACATTTATCAAACCCACAAAATCGTTAATGCCCCTGAAGAAGCTGCTGCATTGGGAATCCGCAATGGTTGTGATTTAAATTGCGGTAACACATATTTACATCTCAAAAAAGCCGTAGAGACCCATCTGATTACCGAAGCAGAAATTAACAAAGCGCTGAAACGGCTAATGTTGGCACGTATGCGACTGGGCATGTTCGACCCTCTGGGCAGCACACCTTACGACACCCTGACCCTTGCCAGTGTTGACAACCCCCAACACAGATCAATTGCCTTACTGGCAGCTCAAAAATCAATTGTCTTGCTCAAAAACCAAAATAAAACATTGCCCTTAAACCGAAAACTCATTAAAAAAATTGCTGTCGTAGGCCCGAATGCCCATAAAGCTGAAGTAATGTATGGCAATTACAACGGAACCCCTTCTTACAGCGTCACACCCTACCAGGGTATAGCCAAAACAGTATTCCAGAAAACCAGCGTATTCTATCATCCTTTAAACGGCTGGGTAACATCCGAACCCGAATATCTGCCTGTACCTTCGTCATTATTCGAATACAACGGCAAAAAGGGCCTACGTGTCGAAGTTTTCAACAATACCAAACTTGAAGGCGAACCTATATTCACGGGTATCGACACCACCATTATGTTTTCATGGTATGCTACTTCTCCTTACCCTCAGGTCCCAGCCACCCATATTTCCATCCGATGGACAGGCAAGCTTACCGCTTCGGTTGATGGTACATACACTTTTGCATTTACCGGTGATGATGGTTATCGAATCCGGGTCAATGGTAAAATTGTAGTCGATCAATGGAAGGATCAGGCTCCCAACACCACCCAGTTTCAGCTTAAACTTCAGAAGGGTCAGTCGTACGACATAGAAATCGAATACTATCAGGCTGAGCACGGAGCAGTAGCTCAGCTGAGATGGAACCAGTATTCCGAAAAGGATATCGAAGAAGCCATCCGGCAGGCAGGGGAATGTGATGCTATTGTTTACGTCGGAGGGCTATCCCCCACCCTCGAAGGGGAAGAGATGCCCGTGAACCTGCCCGGATTCGACGGAGGCGATCGTACCCGGATCGAGTTGCCCGAAGTACAAACCCAGATGCTCAAACGACTGAAAAAAACCGGCAAACCGGTAATTCTGGTACTGATGGCAGGTAGTGCGGTGGCTGTCAACTGGGAAAACGACAACCTCGATGCCATACTCATGGCCTGGTATCCGGGACAGGAAGGCGGTAACGCCATTGCCAGCGTGCTATTTGGCGACTACAACCCAGGAGGACGTTTACCGGTTACCTTCTATGCCTCTACCACTCAGCTCCCTCCCTTCGAAAATTACAATATGCAAAATCGCACCTACCGCTATTTCAAAGGAAAACCTTTATATCCGTTTGGATACGGACTGAGCTACACGAATTTTACCTATTCCAACCTAAAGCTGCCCTCAACCTCCGATACCAGAGAAAAAATAAAAGTGTCGGTTACCGTTCTCAATGCTGGAGGCAGAGCCGGTGATGAAGTGGTACAACTCTATGTTAAACACCCCACCGCCACCACACCTGTACCTATCCATGCCCTCAAAGGATTTAAAAGAGTGTTTCTTAAGGCCGGCGACAAAACTACCATTACCTTCGAACTTAGCGCTAAGGATCTGGCCATACTCGACGAAAAAAACCGCTGGGTGGTCAAGCCCGGTGATATTGACATTTACATTGGCGGACAACAGCCTGATGTAAAACTCGTAAAAGAAAACAAAATTTTAATGGGAACAGTGACGCTTACAGGTGATAATTACTATCTGGAATAAATACTATCATCATAAACTTTTCAAGACGCTTTACGACGATGTAAAGCGTCTTTTTTTGTGCTTACTATCATAGTCACCAAGGACGACACGCTAACCTTTACTACATGATAACAGATCGGAAACAACTATAAGCAGTATAATTGCGGATTTTTATTCATCGAGGAGAAGCGGAATAATGAACAAGTTCGTATCTTTGGCTGTTACAAGAAATAAAGGAACAAAGCAACATACACAGTTTATGCGAAATGAAGTTATTCTGGTCGATGAGCAAGATAATGCCAGAGGTACGATGGACAAGCTTGAAGCACATCAAAAGGCAATTCTGCACCGGGCAGTATCGGTGTTCATCATCAATTCTAAGGGAGAATGGATTCTTCAGCAACGTGCTATGGGTAAGTATCATTCGGCCGGATTGTGGAGCAATACCTGTTGTACCCATCCTGCCCCACATGAAACCATTGAAGAAGCTGCCGGAAAACGGCTCATGGAAGAAATGGGAATGACCTGTATTCCATTACACAAGGCCTTCCATTTTATTTATAGGGCAGAACTCGATAACGGACTTACCGAACATGAGTTGGATCATATATTTTATGGATTCTGCGATACCGAACCCCGCATCAATCCTGATGAAGTAATGGCATGGAAAGCAGTAGCCCCTCACCAATTGGAGAGGGAGCTACTGAATAATCCTGAGAACTATACCGTATGGTTTCGTATGCTTTTTCCCCGTATGAAAGCATTTCTTGAAACCCTTTCCTAATCCTCCATATTCTTCGATGACCAAACATAATAGGCCCAGGGGGAAAGCGTAAATTTTTGATAACGCTTAAGTTGAATCTTGTTTTGCGAAAACAATTCTGTAAATTCTCCCTCAATTCCTTCACGTAGCATGACGGTCCGAGGTTTGGCAGTAAGGTTAAGCATGACTACGACCTTGTTGTCGTCTTTTTGTCGCAGGAAGACAATTACATTACGGGAGTCGGTAGTAAGGATTCGCTTAAAACTGCCGCCAAACTTTCCATTCCAGAGAGCAGGGTTCAATTTTTTTATTCCAATGAGTTTACGGTAAAAATCTTCGAAAACATAGCTATCCCAGCTGATGGTATCCTTTTCAAAAAATTTCAGTCGCCGGTTAAATGCGGATTCCTGTCCGTTGTATATCAACAACATCCCCGGGACGGTAGCAGCCAGCACAGCAAAGGTCTGTGCACCTCCATCAAGACGTTCAAACTCGGTGCCGTTCCACGAGTTTTCATCGTGATTCGAGGTAAACTGCATCAGAATAGAACCGGCGGGGTATACCGAATCGACCCAGGCAAAATGTTTTTCGATATCCCCGGCATGTTTTTTCCCGGCTGCTATTTCATTCATCAGGTGGTGAAAACGCCAGTCGTATGACATATCGAAAGCTTTTTTGTGAAGAAAAGGTTGGTCGGCTTCGGCCAGAAAAAATATGGGCTTAACTTTATCCAATTCGACACGGCACGAGTCCCAGAAATCAACAGGCACCATATGGGCTACATCGCAGCGAAAACCATCGATATCGGTTTCGGTAAGCCAATATTTCATGGTTTCCACCATCCATGCCCGCATTTGCGGATGGCTGTAGTCGAAACGAATTACATCGGTCCAGTCGAATGGAGTCACAAAATTACCTGCCGAGTCTTTCAGGTAGAATTCCGGATGCTCTTTAACCATCGGATTATCCCACGAAGAGTGGTTAGGTACCCAGTCGATAATAACCTTCATCCCCTGTGCATGGATTTCCCGAACAAGTTGCTTGAAGTCATCCATGGTACCAAATTCGGGATTAATAGCCCGGTAATCCCGCACCGAATAGTAACTACCGAGTGGCCCTTTCCTGTTTTTTTCGCCTATAGGATGGATGGGCATAATCCAAATTATGTCGATACCCATTGCCTTCAAACGGGGCAGATGTGCAGCAAAAGCCTTAAAAGTTCCTTCAGGTGTATACTGTCGGATATTCACCTCGTAGATTACAGCATTTTTTGCCCAGTCGACATTTTTAACCTCACTAATAAGCTTTTCGGCCTGTGGCCTCGATTTACAGGCTATCAGTAAGCCAATCAACCCGGCTACCAATATAATCCAATATGTCATAGTTTTCATCCGTAAATATTTTTATAAGTTACTAACTACTTTTTAATTATACAAATTCTTTATTAGCTCATCGGCCAGATGAAACTCGTACATTTAAGTTTTCTATTTGTTTTTTGTAGTGCAACATTCCGTTTTCAGCAATAGTATAAAGCGTTCCATACAGGTATATTTCCAATGGACTGGCACTGTGGTTGACAATGACCACTTCTTCATTATTCACCTGTAGTTCAACAATCTGTCCCCTGTACTGGATTTTAAAGTTATAACTTTTCCATTTAGGAACAATAAGGGGTTCGAAACTTAACTTACCATTCACTATGCGCTTTCGGGCGAATCCCTCGACTATTGCCAGCCAACTACCCGCCATAGAGGTAATGTGCAATCCCTCCTTGACCTCGTGATTGTAGTCGTCGAGGTCGAGACGAGAGGTCCGCAGGTATAATTCGTAAGCTTTATCCACGTTGTTGATATGCGATGCAACAACACTGTGAATACTTGGCGAGAGCGACGACTCGTGTACGGTCATGGGTTCATAATAGTTGAAGTTATCCTCCACCTCTTTCATGGAAAACTTATCGAGGAAAAAGTAAATTCCCTGCAATACATCGGCCTGTTTGATAAAACAACTCCGTAAAATCCGGTCCCATGACCAATGTTGGTTGATCGGACGCTGGTTCTTGGGAATGGCATCTACTGTTTGAATTTCCTTATCCAGAAAGCCTTCCTGCTGTAAAAAGATGTTGGTACCTTCAATGACAGGTAGGTAAATGTTTTCGATAATATTTTTCCAGCGTTCGGTTTCGGGTTTTTCACGGAAATTAATTTTTTGAGTCAGTTGTTCATAGATTTTAGGATGATTCTCTCGGACAAACCCGATAGTTTCGAGGGTATATTCGAGTGTCCAGCGAGCCATGAAATTGGTGTACCAGTTATTGTTTACATTATTTTCGTACTCATTCGGCCCGGTAACACCGAGGATAACGAACTTTCCTTTGGGTTTTGAAAAATTAACACGTTGACTCCAGAATCGGGAAAGTGCTATAAGCACTTCAAGGCCATAATGAGCAAGATAATCTTTGTCGCCGGTATGTTTGACGTAATTGTAGATAGCATAAGCAATGGCTCCGTTGCGATGAATTTCCTCAAAGGTAATTTCCCATTCGTTGTGACATTCCTCGCCATTAACGGTAACCATGGGATAAAGGGCAGCACCGTCGGTAAAACCAAGTTTACGGGCATTTTCAATTGCTTTGTCCAACTGGCGATATCGATAAAGTAAAAGATTACGGGCAACGTTTTGATTGGCCGTACACAGGTAGAAAGGAAAACAAAAAGCCTCGGTATCCCAGTAGGTACCTCCGCCATATTTTTCGCCGGTAAAGCCTTTGGGACCAATATTGAGTCGTTCGTCGTCGCCGGTATAGGTCTGATTGAGTTGAAAGATATTGAAACGAATGCCCTGCTGGGCCTCGTCATCGCCCTCAATTACAATATCACTTCTTTCCCATTTACTTTCCCAGACCTGCCGGTGCAAATCGAGCAATTTATCGTAACCAGTCTGTACAGCATTTTCGAGTTCCGGATCAATAACCTTAAACATTTCACCAGGGTCAACATCGAGCGAAGTTACATTGCATACATACTTGTAAATGGTTAGCGTTTGATTGCTTTCAACAGCTACGGTATAGCGCAGACCAATGTATTTATTGCGTTCTATTTTCTCAGAGGCAATAGCAACAGGCTGATTGTTTTTATGCAGTACTATTGTCATACCACTGCCCACATGGTAATCGAGCTTCTTGGTTTTCACGATCAGAGCAGCCTTATTTTCGGCCGATGTTTTGGACACTTCATCCCAGAACTTTTCGTTATAGTTCGCATCGCGGTTTTTTACATCGCCATCGAGATAGGGCACCAGTGTAATGGTACCTTTAAAATTAACGGCAGTAATGGAATATTGAATAGCAGCCAGACGGGTATTGGCCATGCTGATAAAACGTTTGGCATGTACTTGAACCATTTTGCCCGAGGGAAGTTCGGCATAAAAGCTACGACTGAGGGTTCCCTCCTTCATATCGAGCTCGCGCCGGAACTGAAAAACTTGGCATTTGGCCAGATCGAGCGGCTCGTCATCGAGGTAGACATCGATTCCTACCCAGTTGACAGAGTTTATCATCTTTCCAAAATACTCTGGATATCCAATTTTCCACCACCCCACACGTGTCTTATCGGGGTAGAATATCCCGGCAAAATAGTTACCCTGCAGGCTATGACCCGAGTATTGCTCCTCAAAATTAGCCCGTTGTCCCATTTTTCCATTGCCCAGACTGAAGATGCTTTCCGAAGCCTCTACATTAGCAGCATCAAAGCCATCTTCAATCACCTTCCATGGATGGATTTGCAGATATTTTTTCATAGGTGTACAATTATTGAGTTTTTGGTTTTTTTCTACAAAAGATTACTTTTTTCCAATTAGCTTGACATACTTTTAATGCTATCGGTCAAATTCAGCAGTTCGTTAAAATTGATCTGATCGAGCGATTGAACAACAATATCGGCTTTTCCGAGGATAGCAGGACTGCCAATACCAATACATTTCATTCCTGCACGACGGGCTGCTTCGATACCGGATTCAGCATCTTCCACTACCACACAGGCATGATAAGGAACGTCCAGTTCATCAGCGGCCAGCATAAATACCTGCGGATCGGGTTTAGCTTCAGTAATTCGGTTACCATCGACAAGTGCATCGAATCGATCGAGCAGTTGCAGCCTCGTAAGTATAGTCCGGGCATTCTTACTTGCTGATCCAACGGCCACCTTAACCTGGTGATTTTTTAAAAAATCCAGCAATGGTAAAAAACCGGGCAGGATTTCCGAAGGGGTAATTTCTTCAATATATGCTACATACCATCGGTTTTTTTTCTCAGCCAGCTGTTGTTTTTCAGCATCGCTCAAGTGTTGAATTCCTCCCACCGACAGCAGTATTTCGAGTGAGGCCATACGGCTCACCCCTTTAAGACGCTCGTTATGTTCTTCGGTAAAATCAAATCCCAGTTCAGCAGCAAGACGTTTCCAAGCCAGAAAATGATATTTAGCGGTATCAACAATAACTCCATCCAAATCAAATATCACACCCTGTATCATTCTACTATTGATTTTATTATTTGTGATCTTTTATATAGATAACCATCAGCGCCGCAATCAGCATGGATAATCCAGCAACCCCAAGCATCATAATAGCTTTCCCGGCAACAAGACTGAGGATTAATCCTCCCAGCAGTCCTGCTGCTATCTGAGGAACTGTGATGGTAATATTGAAAATACCCATGTACACGCCCATTTTATCGGAGGGGATAGCAGCAGAGAGTATAGCATAGGGCATAGCCAATATAGCAGCCCATGCAATGCCAACACCAATCATAGAATATATCAGTCCCATGGGTTGATGGATAAAAACCATGGAGATTAATCCCAATCCGCCCATCATCAGGGAAAATCCATACACCGTTTTTCGGCCAAAACGATTAGCTAACCTGGCCATAAAAGTGGCATAAATCGCTGCAAATAAACTGTAAACTGCAAAGATGACTCCAACCCAATTGCCTGCCTCATTGTAAGCGGCTGATACAGAATCTGTCGGCAGCGTGTTCCATACATTCTGGGCAACACCGGGTGTAGAATATACCCACATCAGAAATAAAGCAAACCATGAGAAAAATTGCACCAATGCCAGTTGCAACATAACCGGGGGGAGTTCTTTCCATATGCTTTGCCAATTAGTTTTGGCATCTACTGCTTCATTCTGTCCTGAAGCTTCCTTATAAGTTTCGGGGGGATATTCTTTTGTGGTAAATGCCGTAAACAGTACCGACAGCAACAAAATTGAGCCACCGATATAAAACGACCAGATAACTGAGGGAGCCACCGTTTTTCCGGGATCAGGAACGTTTTGAACACCTACCTTTGCCAGTATAAAGGGGAGTAACGATCCAATGATAGCGCCTACATTGATCAGAAAACTTTGGATTGCATATCCGGTATTTCTTTGACTTTCGTTAATCTTATCCCCCACCAATGCTCTGAAAGGTTGCATGGTAATATTGAACGAGGCATCCATAAGTACCAGCATCAAAGCACCAAATAGCAAGATGGGCATGATATGGGCAAAAGACCCGGAATTTGGCATAAAAAACATAGATGCAGCTGCCAAAATTGATCCGCCAACAATAAAGGGTATCCTGCGTCCAAAACGTGTCCACGTACGATCACTCCAATGCCCAATAAGTGGCTGTATGATCATTCCGGTAATGGGTGCTGCCAACCAAAAGTAACTTAACGTTTCTACATGAGCTCCCAAGGCCGACAAAATACGACTTGCATTCCCATTTTGCAGCGAATAGCCTATCTGTACGCCCAAAAATCCAAAACTCATACTCCAGAGCTGGAAAAATGTTAGATTAGGTCTATGGTTCATAAACAATTTCAGTTTTCTGGGAAAAATTATTTATAAAGATGTTATACCAAATTTAAAGTAATAATAAACTAATCCTTGTCACAATTAGACTAAAATAATCAAAACATGGTCTCATTTTTTTCTGGAATTTATCAAGAAACCTTTTTTCTCAAACGTTTGCGGAGTATCTTATCGATAGAGTTTTTGCAATTCTGTATTATTCTATAAAGTATTGATTGTGAATCTATAAGATATGTAAATTTTCTCAATAACCAATACTATGGTTATCTTCTGTTTCTTTTTTTCCGAAACGTATAATGCTTGTGGAATAAAATCAAACAAAAAAAGGTAGAGCTTCGACTACGAACAGGGAATGGAAACGGGGAAATGCAAAAAGTATAGTTGCAGCAAATTTTCAGGGATAAAATTCGATACCCAACATCGTTACATCGTCAAAGATGGCCTTGTTGCCGGAGAGGATATGTTGGTCGGCAATAATGTTGTCGATACATTGTTGAATATTCGCCTCGTTGGAAATGTGCTGTTCAATGATACTGGTACCAAATTCCACCTCTTTATCGTCCATTAATTCTACCAGTCCATCGGTATAGCACAGCAGCTTGGTCAGCTCTTTAATTTTAAACGATCCTTTGCGGATCACGGGAATTTCGTCGAGCATACCAATGCCTACACAACCCTCTTTAAGGAAGGTGAGCTTTTTACTGGAAACTTCATACATCAAGGGGTGATTATGGCCGGCATTAATGTATTCCAAATCATGTGTCAGACAGTTGTATTTAGCCACAAAAAGCGTGATAAACTTTTCCCCGTTGGCACTTTTTATTACCCGTTCGTTGAGACGTTCGATGAGATTGGGAAGAGAGATATCGGTGGTAAAAAGCGCACGCAGGTTAGCCTGAAAGTTCGACATAAGAATAGCTGCGGAGATACCTTTACCCGACACATCAGCAATGCAAAATCCTATTTCATGGTCGCTCAGGGGTATGACGTCGTAATAATCGCCCCCCACTTCGAGATGGGGATGATAAAAAGCTGTTATCCAGATTTTATCGTTGTGGGGGAGATCCGAACTTTTAGGGATGAGCATGGACTGCATTTTCGAAGCCAGTTCGAGCTCTTTCCTCAGTGCAGCCTGCCGTAAACTTTCCTGAACCAGTCGCATGTTTTCGATTGCAACAATGATAATATTCGAGAGCGTCTGGATAAAATGCAGATGCTTGATGGTGGGACTCATCCCCTCACCTTCTTCTTCAATGTCGCCAATTAACACATACGATAGCGGCTGGTTATTGTTGTACACAGGAATAACTATATCGAATGCTTCGGAAGTGGAAATACTGCGCGAAGTAACAAAAGTTATTTCGGTATACTTCATCAGGTCGGCCTCTATATCTATCTTCAGATTTTCGGGATTCTTTATACCCGAGGCCAGAAGGCATTCCCATGTATTTCCATTATACTTATAGATAACTATTTTTCCGATATTCAGATCTTCCTTAAGAAGTTTTTCGTATCGCTGTAAAAGTTCCTGCTGGGATAAATTCTCATTAATTGCCTGAGTTATTGACAACAAAGCATTTAGCTTGAAAGTAGATATCTTCAGACGTTCGGGTATATTTCCACCAGCCATGCGTTTTTCCCTTTATTAGCAAATATAGATTTTTATTGTGTAGTACAAAAAATAATGTCGATCTAAGGCATGTTAAAGGTATCAGTCCCCCAGACAGGTACCTACACTTCGTGCACTTTTAATCCACGGATGGTCGGGAGGGACATTCTTTATTTTTTTTACTACTTTCTCCAGTGGTATAGCCACAATTTCATTGTTTTGTACTGCGACCATTTTGCCGAATTCTTTTTTCTGGATAAATTCGAAGCAGGCCGTTCCCAGTTTGGTTGCCAGCAGGCGATCATAAGCCGATGGGGTACCCCCACGCTGAAGATGCCCCAGGATGGTTACACGGGTATCGATACCGGTAAGCTCCTGAAGCTGATTGGCCAGTCGTATAGTGTTAGTAGCATGAATTTTATCCATATCTTTTCGTTCGGCTTTTAGCAGGGCCTTTTTATCTTTATCCGATTCATTTTCAATTTTTTCTTCAAGTTGGCGGTACATTTTGGCAAAATCTTTTGACATTGCGCCCTCAGCCACCGCAACAATCGAAAATGATTTTCCCTGTTTTTTGCGTTCGAGGATCGAGTCGGCTATTGTCTTAATCGAGTAAGGAATTTCGGGGATGAGGATCACATCAGCACCGCCGGCAATTCCGGCACCTAAAGCCAACCAACCAGCTTTATGCCCCATAATTTCGACCAGAATGATACGGTGATGGCTGCTTGCCGTACTGTGCAATCGGTCTATAGCCTCGGTGGCAATGCCTAAGGCAGTGTCGAATCCAAAAGTGGCATCGGTATGAACAATGTCGTTGTCGATGGTTTTGGGAAGAGTAATAATATTGAGGCCAGCCTTAGCCAAATGATAGGCATTTTTCTGGGTACCATTGCCGCCGATACAAACCAGCACATCCAGATGGTTGCGATTATAATTTTCTACTATCACATCCGTCATGTCACGCTCCTGACCTGCAACCATCATCTTGTAAGGCTTTTCACGTGAAGTCCCCAATATAGTTCCTCCAAGGGTAAGGATCCCCGAGAGCATTTTATTGTCAAACTCAACGGTACGGTTCTCCATAATACCCCGAAAACCATCCTTAAAACCAATGAGTTGTACTCCATGATACGAAAGAGCAGTTTTACCAATACCCCGAATAGCAGCATTGATGCCCGGAGTATCACCTCCCGAGGTTAGAATTCCAATATTCAACGAAGGCATAAAAAAATGTTTTATTCTATTGCAAATATAAATATGAATTACCGGATTATACCATAAATCTTTATATCACTGATGCACGATTAAAGCGTAGTATCCCTAATCATCGAGAATATATTGACTTTTTTTAATCCGACGGAAAAGAAATATTTTGGAAAAAAAGCAAAAAAGTATAGGAGTTTAAAAAAAAGAGTTTACCTTTGTTTCAGAAATGGATTTGAAGAAAGTCTAAGATTTTTCCTCAAGGATGAATTGATGCCTTCCTTTTAAAGCCATTCCTCAAAAAAATTTATTATTTAACTATTTATTTTTTAATTACTTATGAACATTTTTGTTGCACAGCTGAATTTTAAAATTCAGAGCGATTCCCTTCGGGAAATTTTTGAAGAGTACGGAACCGTAACTTCCGCTAAAGTTATTGTCGATCAGATGAGTGGTCGTTCTAAAGGCTATGGTTTTGTAGAAATGGCCAATGATGATGAAGCCCTCCGCGCTATTGAAGAGCTTAACGGGGCTGAAGTAGAAGGCAAAACGATCGTGGTTAAGAAAGCCAATCCACGTCCTGCTGGTGGTGGTAACCGCGAATTCCGTTCGAACAGTCGTTACGGAAAACATCAGGACAGCCGTTATTAATCGAGAAAACGACCTTTAGCTTTGCGAAATAAAAAAACGCCCCTTCCAAAAGGGGCGTTTTTATTTTGTGTATCTTAGTGTCTTAACACCACCATCAAGGCTCCGGTCAAATAGGCGGCTATCCACCAGATGTATGCTATCCTGGAGAAAATATGCAAATTTCGTGGCACCTCAGCATCTGAACCGTGTTGACGGAAAAAGCGCCAAAGCCACACGCAATCGATAAGCATCAATAAAAGTCCGGAGTAACCAACGGCCCCATGGAGGGTTAGCAAGCCGCGCGACGATCCTATAATCATACAGGCAGTTGCTGCAACATCAAAAATAACCCCCAATATAACGTATAATATAACCTTGCTGGTTACCCTTCGTCTGCGCTGTTCGATGATTATTCCTATCGAATAAAACAGAAGCGCCAGATGTACAACAGTCGTTCCAATCATTAATACAGGTTTCATCCGTAAATAATTTTTAAGTTATTGACTACCATTTGGTTATACTAAGTTTCTTTTATTAGCGACTCGGCCGGATGGAACTCGCATGTTTAAAACTTCCATTTGGTTTGTTGTGTTTACTGCATCAACAGGGTCGTTTCATGCAGTTACAATTATGTGTTACTCATTTTTACCTGTTAGCATAGTCGAAATATTTATGCTATGCTTATTTCAGCAGAGGAACGTTTAACGACAAACTTTGTTCACATTACGGGATGGTTAGCGCCAAAAAAATATTTCCATGCAGCCCCTTCTTTAAGGGAATATTCAGATATGATCAAACGGGGCAATTGCAGCCTGTTCAGAAGAAAATCGACAAAAATGACAGCGGGCACAATCAACTCGGCCCTGAAAGGTTCAAGCCCCTCTATCTTCATACGTTGATCAAGGGTAGTTGGGATCAGCGCATCGCGCACCCTCCTGAAGCATTCATAGGGCAAGTAGTGACTGTGCACATTCGTAGCCGATACCGCAGGCTGATGCATACAGCCCATCGGAGATGCCATATGTAAAAAGGATTCAAAAGCTCCTTCCGCTCCGATGATAGTATTCACCGAATATTTCGGCAATACCTGCTGCAAAAAATCCGACAGCACCGACTCAAAATGTTGATTTAAGCTATCAATCCCCGAAGGAGTAATGGGATCGGATATCTCGAACTGAGCTTTTATCCTTGCCATCCCGATGGGATAGCTTTTTTTCCAAAAGATCGATTCACTGTTGCCGATAATCAATTCGTTGCTTCCACCACCAATATCTACAATAAGAAATGTTTCCCGGGTAGGTTCTATACTTTGCCTTACTCCCATGTAAATCAGACCGGCCTCCTCCGATCCTTCAATGACATCGATTTGCGCCCCAAGTATTTTTTCTGCTTCAGCAGTAAATTCACTTGCATTATGAGCGCTCCTTATAGCCGATGTTCCATAGGCTAATATTTTCTCCACCCGATATGCCTGCGATACCCGCCTGTATTCCCTTAATACCTCCCATGCCCTAAGCATTGCATCGGAGGCAATAATATTTTGCCCGATACCATTACGACCCAGAAAAACAGGCCGTCGATCGCGAAAAAGAAATTCGAGTTGCTTCTCAGCGTTTAATTCAGCAATCAGCAAATTAAAAGTATTGGTTCCCAAATCAATAACCGCTATTCGCATACTCGTTAAAACCTACTTTTCGGGATACAGGGTTACCCAGATGTATTTATCGGAGAATACTTTTCTGGCAATCTGCTGTATATGTTTCGATTCCAGTGTTTCAATCTGTTTTTTTCTGGATTCGATCCGGTTAATGTCATCATTGTACATCACCGTATTTTGAAGGTAGTTCAGCCAGAAATTATTCTTCTCAAGATTTACCTCAAGTTCCCGCAGATGTGTCTCCTTTATTTTCTTAAGATAATCGGCAGAAATACCATTACTTTTAATATCGGCGATGATGGTTAGCGTAGCATTTACAAGCGAATCGACATTGTCGGGCGCACAGGGTATACGAAAACCAACCTGATAATAGCTATAGGGTATTCTTTCCAGAGTAGCACGTGCCCCCACTCCATAGACTCCGCTTTTTTCTTCACGTAAGACTTCAATGAGCCGGATATCGAGATATTCCTCCAGAGCTTTCAGGAAATAAGCATCGTCGTACGAGTATTTGATAGGACCAGTAAAAATAAGGGTAGTCAGACTTTTGGGATCCGATCCCTTGTAAATGTTCTCCTTTGCCTGAACGGGGGGACGGATTCCCAGATCGTTCCATTTCTCCCTGTCTTTGAACGATGGAAGCGAAGCAATATATTGCTCAATTAAGGGTTTTATGCTATCTATAGCGAAGTTCCCCACCAAAATAAAGGTAAAGTCGGCGGCATTGGCAAAACGTTCACGATAAATATCCAGCGCCCTTGCCGGATTAATTCGGTCAATCATCTCGGGCTGTGGAATGCGATTGGCCCGGGGGTGATTCTGCGTGACAATCCGGGTTAGTTGATCAAAATAATATGCCGTAGGATCAGCAAGTACATTGGCAAAATATGCCTTTGTGCGTGCCATCCACGACGATACAGCCATAGTATCGAGACGGGGTTGAGTAAAATACAGGTAAAGAAGCTCAAACATTATCCCCAGATCTTTGGGGGATGCGCTGGCACTCATCCCCTCCATATATTCCGAGATGTATGGACTAACACTAACATTTTTTCCGGCAAGAGCCTTCTGCAGTTCAATAGCCGAAAACTGTCCTACCCCCGATTCTTTCACAACATTGACACAATATTTGGCCGACATAGCATCATTATCGGGATAGAGAAAATGCCCTCCCGGGCTTACTGCCTGCAACAGAATCTCGTCGTTTTTAAAGGTAGTAGGTTTGAGTAGTACCCGTATTCCATTGGAAAGTCTTAACTCTGTAACGTTAACCTTTTCGTATTTTTTCACAGCAACGATTTTTCCTTTTTTAGGCAGCTGAGATAAAAGATTCTGACTGACCTGCATATCGGCATAAGGGGTAATGGTGTCGGCACGAAAGTTTTCAACCAACTCTCTCAGTCGAACAGTATCAGGCAGCACTACTCCCTCCTTCTCGGGTGCAGTAATAATTACTACCCGATTGCTATCGGTAAGCCATCGTGCCGGCAGAGCGTTAACCTCCGCAAGTTGAATGCCCGGTAAACTTTCCTTTACAATCTGATATTCCATAGCAATTCCGGGCACGGGTTCTTCCTGCAGAAAATGACGAGTGAGCTCACTGGCAAAATTATCTGACTCGGTTTTATCACGCTCATTGTAGTAATTTTCATACATTTTCAGGATATTGAGCTTGGCACGTTCGAATTCACCTGCCGAAAACCCGTATCTTTTAACTCGCTCGTTTTCGGCCAGCAAAGCCAAAAGCGTACGTTCCACTTCATTTTCATTAGCCAATGCAAGCGATACATAAGCGTACGTTTTCCGGGCTCCAATATTGCCGAAATAGGAATAAGCCTGAATAAAAGGAGGATTGGGTTGACGCAGTTTTTCAGCCAGTCGGTCATTTAACATCTGAAAATATATCATTCGCAACAGGCTGTTTCGATATTCACCTATGGTTTTTTCTTTTGTAAAAGGATGCTTATAAAAAACAGCCACCGTTGTATTGGTAGCCTCTTTGTCGGTAAAGACACCATACAATGTTGCCCTATGTGAGGGGATATCATATACGACACGTTCACGTGGCCTGATGGATTTTGGAATAGCTGAAAAATATTGAACAATTTTTTGTTCAACCCATTGGGTATCAAAGTCACCTACTGCAATCACAGCCATCAGGTCAGGGCGGTACCAATCGGAGTAAAACCTTTTCAGGCTTGCATGGCGAAATGTTTCAAGATTCTCTTTGGTTCCTATTGGCAACCGTTCAGCATAACGCGAATTATAAAAAAGCAACGGAAGATATTTGTCTTCGAGCCGTTGATCGGCACCACGGCCAAGTCGCCACTCTTCAATGATTACCCCACGTTCCTTTTCAATCTCAAGGCTATCAAAACTTACCTGATGCGCCCAGTCTTCAAGTATCTGTATGGATTTCTCCATCAACTCCCGATTATCCGTAGGCACTTCGAGCATGTACACTGTTTCATCAAATCCGGTGTAGGCATTAATTTCGGGACCAAAACGAATGCCCATCGACTGTAGATAACTAACCAGTTCGTTTTTAGGAAAACGTTTTGTACCATTAAATGCCATATGCTCGTTAAAATGGGCTAAACCTACCTGATCGGGGTCTTCGAGAGTAGAACCGGCATTCACCACCAGCCTGAAATCGGCTCGCTTCTCCGGACGTTTGTTGTATTTAATAAAATAGGTGATACCATTGGGCAAAATCCCCTTCTTTATACTGGTATCAAAGGGTATGGGCGCAGAAAAATCAATTGTTTGGGCTTGTATCGCCAATAACCATGCAGATATCAACAGTAGGACTGCAACAGACCCAATAATTTTAATTTTGTTTATCATCCGAAAAATATTTTATAAGTTACTGATTACTATTCAATTATTCTATTCATTTTCAAACTTAAACCATCTTAAAATATACTACGTACCCGTTAGGGAAATAAAACTTACTTTTTGCATTTTCTTAAAATGCACGTGGCTAAAGTAATAATTTTTTTGCATTAGAGGTACACAAGATTTTATCCCGATTATCTCACTGTCGTTCCTTTACATAATATTCCTGCCATCAAGTCATGGAAAAGAAGTCGTAAAATACCTTGGCATGCACCAGAGAATATTAATTTCAAACTTTTCCTCATCGATGCCGAGGGTATTGCTGGATTTGTCCAGAAAAATTTACAAACCGCATGAAATCAGCTAATTCTATAGCTTTGACACTATCAGAAATACATGGTATTGTTCAAAAAAATTGCGTAACTTTATCCAAATCATGAACAATTTTTATGGCCATCGGTTATAAGAAAAGCTAACTAAAAGAATGCCTATATGTCGACTTTTGAAATAAAAATGCCCAAATTGGGAGAAAGCGTTGAGGAAGCCACCATCACCCGGTGGTTTGTTAAGGAAGGTGATTGGGTGGAAGAAGATCAGCCCTTGTTGGAGATTGCTACGGACAAGGTTGATTCGGAAATACCGAGTCCGGTGGCCGGTCAGGTAGCGAAGATTTTATATCCGGTTGACAGCAAGGTAGCTGTGGGACTACCTATTGCCATTATCGATCTGGAAGGAAAAGGATCCGTCGAAACATCTACTTCAGTTGTTGCAGGTGCTGAACAGGCGAAAGTTGCTGCCCCCGTGGAACAGAAAGCTGCTGCCACTACCGAAGCTAATGAAAAAGTGGAAAACCAACAGAAAGGCAGCCGTTTTTATTCGCCATTGGTCAGAAGTATTGCCCGACAGGAAAACATCAGCATCAACGAGTTGGAACGCATTGAAGGAAGTGGCAAAAACGGCCGGGTACGCAAACAAGACGTATTGCAATATCTACAGAACCGAACAAGCCAGCCCACAAGCCAACCGTCAGCTCCAGTAACTGCACCCGAACCACAGCCGGCACAACGGGCTACACAAACGGTTACCATATCTGTCTCGGCCGAAGATGAAATTATAGAAATGGACCGCATGAGGCGTCTCATCGCCGACCATATGGTGATGTCGAAACAAGTGTCACCCCATGTAACCAACGTACTCGAAGCCGACGTTACCAGCCTGGTCATGTGGCGGGAAAAAGTGAAAGACGCCTTCGAAAAACGTGAAGGAACCAAGCTGACCTTTATGCCTGCCTTTATCGAAGCTACCGCTAAAGCTCTCAAAGATTTTCCTATGGTCAATGCCTCGGTAGATGGCTATAAAATTGTACTAAAAAAACGCATCAATATTGGAATAGCTGTAGCACTGCCATCGGGTAATCTTATTGTCCCCGTAATAAAGGACGCCGACAAAAAAAGTTTACTGGGGTTGGCAGCCGACCTTAACCTGCTGGCCGAAAATGCCCGGAAAAACAAACTCTCTCCCGATGATATTCAGGGGGGAACTTTTACCATAACCAATTTTGGTACGTTTAAAAACCTTTATGGTACACCCATAATCAATCAACCCCAGGTGGCTATACTGGCTACCGGCATGATTCAGAAAAAGCCGTCTGTACTTGAAACCCCTGCAGGCGACGTCATCGCTATCCGACATAAGATGTATCTGGCACTCACCTACGACCATCGAATTATTGACGGAGCAATGGGAGGGGCATTTCTCAGGCGTATTGCCGATTACCTTGAACAGTGGGATGTAAATCGTGGTTTCTAATTCAAAACTGAAAAAAAATATGAACAAGCTAAAATCGAATGAAATTAATCAACTTGTTGACGAAGTACTCGACAGTACTGAAAAGTCGAAAGTAAACAATATTCCTTCGGGAAAAGTAGAACGGGTGCACAGTATACTTACTACCGACAAGGAAACCTTACGAAAATGGTTTTATCTGATGGTACTGGGACGTGCACTCGACGATCGTGCACCTAAATATCTGAAACAGGCCATTGGCTGGAGCTATCATGCGCCCTATGCAGGTCATGATGGGATCCAATTGGCCATTGGACAGGTTTTTGACCGTAACACCGACCATCTGTATCCCTATTATCGTGATATGCTTACCTGTATCTCGGCTGGATTAACCGCCGAAGAAATTATTTGCAACGGTATTTCAAAAGCCACCGACGTAGCCGGTGGTGGCCGACACATGAGTAACCACTTTGCCAAGCCCGAATGGAATATACACAACGTATCCTCAGCTACCGGCAACCATGCCTCACAGGCAGCTGGTACAGCAAGAGCCATGAAAAAATACGGCCATCGCGGAGTCGTTATCAGCTCGCAGGGCGAATCATCTGTCTCTGAAGGATATGTGTATGAGGCCATCAATGGCGCTACCAACGAAAAACTGCCGGTAATTTTCGTCATTCAGGACAATGGTTATGGTATTTCCGTACCCAAAAAGGACCAGACAGCCAACCGAAGAGTAGCTAATAACTTTATCGGATTTAAAAATCTTACCATACTGCATTGCAATGGCAAAGATGTGTTCGACTCGATGAACACCATGATTGCCGCTAAAAAAATAGTATTGGAAGAAGGACATCCGGTTATTGTTAATGCCAACTGTGTGCGTATTCATTCGCATTCAAATTCCGACCGTCACGAGCTTTATCGGGATGACTATGAACTTAACTACGTTCGCGAGTATGATCCACTGGCTAAGTTCCGTCGTTTATTGTTGCGGTACAAACGTTTTACCGAAGACGAACTGATAGCTATTGAAGAACAGGTAAAGGAAGAAGTAAAGCAGGCTCACAACAAGGCCATGGCTGCCCCCGACCCTACTCCTGAGTCTATTTTTAACTTCGTGATCCCCGAACCCTATGTGAGCACAAAATACCCTGATGGCACACATACCTATCAGGGACCTCCCAAAAAGCTCATCGAAGGGATCAATGAAACTCTGAAAGCCGAATTCCGCCATAATCCCGACACATTCCTTTGGGGACAAGATGTAGCCAACAAGGATAAAGGCGGAATTTTCAATGTAACCAAAGGCATGCAGCAGGAGTTTGGTCCCGAACGTATTTTCAATGCACCCATAGCCGAAGACTATATTCTGGCAACCGCCAATGGCTTTTCACGTTTCAATGACAAAATACGGGTGGTGGTCGAAGGAGCAGAATTTGCTGACTACTTCTGGCCTGCCATGGAACAGTTGGTCGATACCTCACACGACTACTGGCGTTCGAATGGTAAATTTTCGCCCAACATTGTGGTGCGTCTGGCCTCGGGAGGTTATATCGGAGGTGGACTATATCATTCCCAAACCATCGAAGGAGCGCTAATTACACTGCCGGGTATCCGCATCGTTTATCCTTCGTTCGCCGACGATGCTGCAGGATTGCTACGTACTGCCATTCGTTCACGTGGCCTTACCATGTTCCTCGAACCCAAAGCCTTGTACAACGCACCTAAAGCCGCTACCCCTATCCCTGACGATTTTGAGGTGCCATTCGGTAAAGCCCGCATCCGTCGTGAAGGAACCGACATGAGCGTGATTACCTACGGAAACACCACTCACATGTGTCTCGAAGCAGCCGAAAAAATGGCAAAAGAACACGGTGCCAGCATCGAAGTCTTAGACCTGCGTTCTCTTTCCCCCATGGACGAAGAAGCCATACTAACTACCGTAAAAAAAACCGGTAAAGTACTTATTGTCCACGAAGATAAAGTATTTGGCGGCGTCGGAGGTGAAGTAGCTGCAATAATAGCCAATAAGGCATTCGAATACCTCGATGCTCCCATCATGCGCGTGGGGGCCACCTTTACACCTATTGGCTTTAATCGTATTCTCGAAAACGCCATCCTGCCCAATACCGAAAAAATTTACAAGGCTGCTATCGAACTGCTCGAATATTAATGCTTTCGGCAAAAATGAATCTGACCGATAACAATAAAATTGAATGCTAATAACCTAAAATTCTTTAAGCGAATGAAGGACATTGCAATTATTTATAGTTTTAACACAAAAAACACTAAAAATGTGGCCAAAGAAATTATCAAAAACTTTGGCACTGCTGTAAAAATTGATGAGATCAATGCCGAAATCATCGATGGTCCCACGTTTATGAAATATACCAATCTTATTCTGGGGGTACCCACCTGGTTCGATGGTGAACTGCCCAATTACTGGGACGAGTTTGTGCCCGAACTCGAGACTCTGGATTTATCGGGTAAGAATATAGCCATATTTGGCAATGGCGATCAGGTAAATTATCCCGAAAATTTTGTGGATGGCTTAGGCATCATGGCCGAAATTGTCGAATCCCGAGGAGCAAGAGTAGTAGGATACACCAGTGCCGAAGGATACACTTTTGAGTCGTCCCGTGCCTATCGTAACGGAAAATTCTGTGGACTGGCTATCGACATCGAGAACCAGAGCGAACTGAATACTCCACGCATCAAAAAATGGGTTGAACAACTCAAAAAAGAATTTGAGTAATTCACGCTGAAGTACAATAACTTAGAAGATGATCCCATAAATGTCTATGCAAGGCTTTGGGCTAACTGCTCAAAGCCTTTTCTATGCTTTCCCACACCCCTTTTGAGGTATTCATCCAAGTAAATTGTTCGCTGCGTTGCTTGCCCTTCTGTATTAGTAACTGCCGTAATTGACCATCCTTATCTATACGTTCCATCGCATTCTTAATCGAATCGACCGACAGGGGATCGACCAGCAAAGCTGCATCTGCTGCAATCTCGGGCATCGATGAAACATTGGAGGTAATCACCGGCACATGTGCCTTCATAGCCTCTACAATGGGAAGGCCAAATCCCTCAAACAACGATACATAAATCAATGCTTTAGCCGATCCCATGACTTTCACCAACTCGTGCTGGGGTAATCGTCCAGCAAAAATGATATCCTCACGATAAGGCGAACGACTACATACATCCATAATTTCGCTGGTAAACAGCATGCTTTTGCCCACTATCAACATCTTAATCCGGCTATCTGCACTCTTTCGGTAAGCTTCGTAGGCCAGAATCATACGAACCACATTTTTTCGGGGCAACAAATCACCCACGTACAGAAAATACTCCTGCCCCTGCGTATATTTTGTCCGTACTTCGGCTTTTATATCTTCGCCTACCGGCCTAAATTCATCACTGGCACCATTATAAACCACATCTATCTTATCAGGCGAAACTTTATAGGTGGCCGCAATATCGTTCTTGGAAAATTCCGATACCGTTACAATACGCTTGGCCAAATGGGCATACTTCCGAAAATAATAGCAATAGTACTGCCGGCTCCAGAAAGGAAAATCCTGTGGAAAATGCTCAAAATTGATATCGTGTATTACCGGTATGCTGGGAATATTTCCCAAATTCAATGAAAGAAAACCATCGGGCGAGAAAAACACATCGGCCTTGTATTTTTTTACAAAAGGAACAATAGAAAAATTAAACCACACATAATACAGAAAGGGATGCCTGGCAGGAGGATACACAACCACCGGTTTAACATTGGAACCAAAAATAAACTGGTCGTCGAACGAACGATCAAACAGAAAAATAAACCGATGTTCGGGATGCATGTGTGTCAGATGCTTCAGCGTATGATAGGTATACCACCCTATCCCGCTCATCTTGTTCCACAGCAGAAGACGCGTGTTAACCGCTATTACCATAAATTTCGAATTTATTACATTCAGCCAATGAACTTAAAATCGAATCCCATAAATCAATCAAACTCCTCAAGTATAAACAAGTCATCCACCTTTTTACCCAATGCCTTTGATATCTTCATGGCCAATAACAGAGAAGGAATATTCTTCCCATGCTCTATCGCATTGATTGTCTGACGACTTACACCCACCCTCTGCGATAGCTGCTCCTGCGTAATTTTCTGAAATTCTCTTTCGGCACGAACCCGATTCCTCATATGGATGTAAAGTTTATTTTACAATTAAAAAATATAAAAATTTTTTGCAGGTTAATTTTTTTTGACTATTTTTGTAGCGTAAAATTATAAAAATAAGTCAAAAATATTTAACAGGAAAATATTTTTCTTATATCATTAAAATAAATATACGGAAAAATAGGGAAAACAAGCATGATAATGGAAATAAACACCACAAACCGGATGAGATTGCCCAAAACTGCAAGATTCATCCTGCGGAGTGGTTGATAAAAATAAAGAAGTATAGTCTGGAACTTAATTTGTATTCATATGAACAAACTATTGCTACAGCAGTTGCTAATAATCGAATAGATTGTTATTCCTCACTCCTAATGAGAGTGTAGGAAAAAACACCTACACTTTTTTTTTATCAAAAAGTCAAACAAAAAACTTAATACCATGGCAGACAATAAAATTTACATTTTTGATACAACGCTTCGCGACGGGGAACAGGTTCCCGGATGTCAGCTGAATACCATTGAAAAAATTGAAGTAGCCAAAGCGTTGGAAGCACTTGGGGTGGATATTATTGAAGCTGGATTTCCCATATCCAGTCCGGGCGATTTTAACTCGGTTGTAGAAATATCGAAAGTTATCAAGGAACCGGTGATATGTGCCCTTACCCGGGCGGTCAAAAAGGATATTGAAGTAGCAGCCGAAGCACTCAAGTATGCCAAACGGCCTCGTATACACACGGGTATTGGCACCTCATACTATCACATCAATTATAAGTTACGCAGCAATCAGGAGGAAATAATTGAACGGGCAGTAGAGGCGGTAAAATACGCCAAAAAGTTCGTCGAAGATGTAGAATTCTATGCCGAGGATGCCGGACGTACCGAAAACGAATATCTGGCACGGGTAATTGAAGCGGTTATTGCTGCAGGCGCTACCGTGGTCAATATCCCCGACACTACGGGTTATTGTATACCCGAAGAATACGGCCGTAAAATAAAGTTTCTGAAAGAGAATGTTAAAAACATCGACAAAGCAATCATCTCGACCCATTGCCATAACGACCTGGGTATGGCCACTGCCAATACTATTGCAGGCATAATGAATGGTGCCCGTCAGGCCGAAGTTACCGTCAATGGCATTGGCGAAAGAGCCGGCAATACCTCGCTCGAAGAAGTGGTGATGATTCTCAAATGTCGTAAAGATATCAAATACACCACGGGAATAAATACCAAAAAAATCATGCAGACAAGCCGTCTGGTGTCGACGCTGATGCGCATGCCGGTACAGCCCAACAAGGCCATTGTGGGTCGCAACGCCTTTGCCCATTCCTCGGGAATACATCAGGATGGCGTACTTAAACATCGCGAAAACTACGAGATCATCGATCCACGCGAAATAGGTCTGAGCGAATCGGCCATTAAACTTACCGCCCGTAGTGGACGCGCAGCACTTAAACACCGCCTCGAACGCCTGGGGTACAAGATCGAGGGCGAACGGCTCAATCAGGTGTACGAACAATTCCTGGCATTAGCCGACCGAAAAAAAGACATCAACGACGACGACCTGCTGGTGCTGGTCGGCGAAGAACGTACCAAGGACAAAATTCTTAAACTTGAATATCTCAACGTTGTGTGCGGCAAATCTGCTATTCCCATGGCTACCGTTAAGCTTATTTACAACGGACAGGAATATATGTCGTCGGCTACCGGTGTAGGACCTATCGATGCTGCATTTACTGCGGTAAGGAATATTGTTAAAACAAAAGTTAAACTCGAAGAATATCTGGTTCAGGCAGTTACACGAGGCATGGACGACGTTGGAAAAGTTCACGTACAGATCGAATATAAAGGTTCCAACTACTATGGCTTCGGTGCCAATACCGACGTAGTCACCGCCTCCGTCGAAGCATTTATCGATGCTTTGTCCAACTGTCTGATTGCAAATCCTAAGGCTTAACAAAAACAACAGATGATTGAACAAAGTGTTATTGTAAAAATTGAATAATTGAATAAAATATGAGTACTAAAGGAAAAACATTATTTGACAAGGTTTGGGAGCGGCATGTTGTCCACCAGATTGAAAACGGCCCGGCTGTTCTGTACATCGACCGACATTTCATTCACGAGGTTACCTCGCCGGTAGCTTTCAAGGGCATCGAACGTAGAGGACTAAAAGTTTTCCGACCCGAACAAACCACGGCTACCTGCGACCATAACGTACCTACCCTCTATCAGGAGTTGCCCATCAAGGAAGAACTCTCACGTAAACAGGTACAGCAATTGGCCGAAAACTGCAAAAATCACAATATCACCATGTTTGGTCTGGGACATCCCTTCAATGGGGTGGTACACATCATTGGTCCTGAACTGGGACTCACTCAGCCCGGTATGACCATCGTCTGTGGCGATAGTCACACCGCCACGCATGGCGCCTTTGGTTCCATTGCCTTTGGTATCGGCACCTCCGAAATTGAAATGGTACTGGCTTCACAGTGCCTTATTCAGGCCAAACCAAAACTTATGCGCATTACCATCAACGGTAAATTAGGAAAAGGCGTCACCTCCAAAGACATTATTCTGTATATCATCTCAAAACTCACAGCAAGTGGGGGTACAGGTTATTTTGTCGAATTTGCGGGTGAAGCCATCCGCAGCCTGAGCATGGAGGCACGGATGACGATTTGTAATATGGCTATTGAAATGGGTGCACGTGGGGGAATCATTGCCCCCGACGAGGTTACTTTCGAATACATCAAAGGACGCCAGTTTGCCCCCAAGGGAGAAGCATGGGATAAAGCTGTAGCCTACTGGAAAACATTACCCTCAGACCCCGATGCCCAGTTCGATAAGGAATACACCTTCGACGCAGCCGATATCGAACCCATGATCACCTACGGAACCAACCCCGGCATGGGCATGAAAGTTACCGATGCCATACCCGAAAATGAGCCTAATACCAAGGCACTTGAATATATGAACTTTAAACCCGGCCAAAAACTCCTGGGAATGCCCATCGATTACGTCTTTGTAGGTAGCTGTACCAACGGCCGCATCGAGGACTTCCGTGCATTTGCACAGATTATCAAAGGGCATAAAAAAGCCGACAACGTCACAGTATGGCTGGTACCAGGTTCCAAACAGGTCGAAAAACAGATTATCGAGGAAGGTTTGAAGGATATTTTCGAAGCTGCCGGAATCCCATTGCGTCAGCCCGGTTGCTCGGCCTGTCTGGCCATGAACGAGGATAAAATCCCTGCTGGAAAATACAGCGTTTCTACCTCGAATCGCAATTTCGAAGGGCGTCAGGGACCCGGAGCACGTACCATCCTGGCCAGTCCCATCACTGCTGCAGCCTGTGCAATTAAAGGCGCTATTGCCGATGTTCGCGAATTTCTTAATAATTAAATCAAAACACTATGGAAAAATTTACAACCATCATATCCAGCTGCGTCCCACTGAATGTAGAAAACGTGGATACCGACCAGATTGTACCCGCCCGCTTTCTTAAAGCAACCTCGCGCGAAGGGTTTGGCGAAAACCTCTTCCGCGACTGGCGATACGATGCCAATAACCAACCCAAAAAAGATTTTGTCCTCAATAACCCAACTTATTCCGGAAAAATCCTAGTAGCCGGCAAAAACTTCGGTTGTGGATCAAGCCGTGAACATGCCGTATGGGCAATATACGACTATGGCTTCCGCGTGGTAGTATCGAGCTTTTTTGCCGATATCTTCAAGAACAATGCCCTAAACTGCGGATTGTTGCCCGTGCAGGTATCCGAAGCTTTTCTGGCCAAGATATTTTCAGAGATAGAAAAAGACCCGCGCACCGAATTGAAGGTCGATCTCGAAAATCAAACCATCACCCTGTTGGCCACCGGCGAATCTGAGAACTTTGATGTGAACCCCTACAAAAAAGAGTGTCTGCTCAAGGGTTACGATGATGTTGATTATCTGCTCAGCCTGAAAGACAAAATCGAGGCTTACGAAAAAGGCAGAATCGTTTTTTCGGTATAAAAAATAAGAACCTATGGCCACAAAGATAGAAATCATGGACACCACCCTGCGGGATGGGGAACAAACGACTGGCGTGTCGTATACCGAGGCTGAAAAGTTGAATATCGCCAAGGCCCTGCTCGAGGAGGTAAAGGTCGATCGCATTGAGGTGGCCTCGGCACGGGTGTCGGAAGGTGAGTACAAAGGAGTATCGACCATTACGCGCTGGGCTGCAAAGTCCGGCCATCTATCGAAAATCGAAGTACTGGGCTTCGTCGACGGAGGACAGTCGCTGGAGTGGATCAAAAATGCCGGCGGACAGGTTATCAACCTGCTGACCAAAGGATCGCTCAAACACTGTCAGGAACAGTTACGCAAAACACCGGACGAACATATTGCCGACATCAAAGCCTGTGTGCTGAAAGCGCATGAAATGGGTATTGTTGTCAATATGTACCTCGAAGACTGGAGTAATGGTATGCGACATTCGCCCGACTATGTCTTTCATATGGTTGATGCCCTGCAGAACCTGCCCATCCGCCGATTTATGCTGCCCGATACACTGGGTATACTCAACCCCGATGAAACCTATCGTTTCTGTCGACAAATGGTAGAACGCTATCCTCAGCTGCACTTCGACTTTCATGCCCACAACGACTACGATCTCGCAGCCGGCAATGTATACATGGCAGTAAAAGCGGGGGTAAAGGGTGTACATACTACCGTCAATGGGCTGGGCGAACGAGCCGGAAATGTACCCCTCGCCAGCGTGGTGGCTATCCTCAAGGACCACCTGCATTGCGAACTATCGGTCGAAGAGGTTACTTTGAACAAAATCAGCAGACTGGTTGAATCGTTCTCCGGTATACGTATTCCCGCCAATAAACCGGTTGTCGGCGAATATGTCTATACGCAGGTAGCCGGTATCCATGCCGATGGCGATAGCAAAAACAAACTTTACTACAACGACCTTTATCCCGAACGTTTTGGACGGGAACGAAAATATGCTCTAGGAAAACTCAGCGGAAAAGCCAACATCAAACAAAATCTTGAACAATTGGGGATTGAGCTTACCCCCGAGGAAATGAAAAAGGTAACCGACCGCATTATACAACTGGGCGATAAAAAAGAATTTGTCACCGCTGAAGATTTGCCCTATATCATTGCCGATGTGCTTCAGGGAGAAAAGGTTGTCGAAAAAATTAAGGTTAAAAATTATGCACTATCGGTAGCCAATGACCTGCATTCGGTTGCTACGCTAAAACTCGAAATCGATCAGCAGGAATATGAGGAAAGTGCAGCAGGCGATGGCCAGTACGATGCATTTATGAAAGCTTTGTACAAAATTTATCAAAAACTGGGTAAAAAACTTCCCGAACTCACCGACTACATCGTTACCATTCCTCCGGGAGGCCGTACCGATGCTCTCGTCGAAACCACCATCACTTGGCGGGATGACGAACGAGAGTTCAAAACCCGAGGCCTCGATCCCGATCAAAATGTAGCCGCTATCAAAGCTACCCTTCGAATGCTCAATATCATTGAAAAAAATTATGACCGCTAACCATGTTGAATATTTACTAAATTTGCTACTCATATTGTAATTGTTGAAAGTAATTATGTTAATTTAAAAAGAATAATCCATGAGTAAAACGTACAAAATTGCAGTCATACCCGGAGATGGTACCGGTCCCGAGGTAGTGCGTGAGGGGATAAAAGTACTGAATGCTGCAGCTGCAAAATTCGGATTTAAACTGGAATACCAGAATTTTGACTTTGGAGGTGATCGTTACCTTCGCACTGGCGAGACCCTGCCCGACAGTGCAATCAATGATCTCAAGCAATTCAATGCCATTTATCTGGGAGCCATAGGTCACCCCGATGTAAAGCCCGGTATACTCGAAGTAGGTATACTTCTGAAAATGCGCTTCTCGCTTGACCAGTATATTAACCTTCGTCCCGTAAAGCTGTATCCGGGAGTTGAAACACCTTTGAAGGATAAAGGCCCCGATGATATTGACTTTGTCGTTATCCGGGAAAATACGGGAGGTATCTATACCGGTGTTGGCGGTGCTGTACAGGTAGGCACACCTAACGAAGTCGCTACCCAGGTGATGGTATACTCACGTCCGGTTGTGGAACGCTGTATTCGTTATGCCTATGAGTATACACGTCGTCGCAACAAACGCAAACAGCTTACACTGGTTCACAAAACCAATGTCTTAACCTACTGTGGCGACCTTTGGAACCGTACTTTCAAGGAAGTAGGAAATGAGTATCCCGATATTAAACAGGATTACAACCATGTCGATGCAGCCAACATGTGGTTTGTCAAGTCACCCGAATATTACGATGTAGTGGTAACCGAAAATCTTTTTGGCGACATTATTACCGACCTTGCTGCAATCATTCAGGGAGGTTTGGGTATTGCTGCCGGTGGCAACATCAATCCTCAAGGGGTATCGATGTTTGAACCTATGGGCGGATCGGCTCCTAAATACACAGGCCAGAACATTATCAATCCCCTTGCAGCTATAGGCGCAGCAGGCATGATGCTCGACACTCTGGGCGAAACCGAAGCTGCTAAAGCCGTCGATAATGCCATCAGCAAGGCGCTTGGCTCGGGAAGGATCAAGAGTCTTGCAGCCGGAAAAATGGGTATGACCACTTCAGAGGTCGGCGACTTTGTTGCCAGCCTGATATAAGATAGATGTAAGAGACGCCTAAAGGCGTCTCTTAATTTTTTACTTTCTTTTGACGGTACAACCAATAGCCTTGGTAGTTGCAGGATCGGGATTTTTACCAGCCAGAACAGCCTCAATGGCCTGTTCTACATACTTCACCTTTACCGCCGAAGGATCCTTATAATTATCGTCAATAGCCCCGATATAGGCTACAATAAACTTGTCCCCGGATTTTTTCAGCAAAAACACATGCGGCGTACGTTCAGCACCATAGGCATTTGCTACAGCCTGCGTTGCATCGTACAGATACGGAAATGTAAATCCCTTTTCCTTTGCTCTTACCTGCATATTCTCATACGAATCCTCTGGAACAATACTTACATCATTGGGATTGATAGCAACTACCGGAAACCCCTTTGAACGATACTGCTTATCAAGCGAAATAATCCTGTCCTCGTATGCCTTGGCATACGGACAATGATTACAAGTGAAGATAAGAATTACCCCCTTTTGCGAACGGTAATCATCGAGGCTAACTAACTTCCCATCCACATTTTTAAGGCTAAACGATGGAGCAATATCACCAACCTTCACCTGTGCAGAAATGGTAAGTGAACCAACCAATAATGTCATGACCGCTAAAAACTTCTTCATGGCTTAAAAAATTTAAGGGTTAATACTGAGTCGAGATAATTAAAATCCACCTGTTTATCAATAAACAGTCTTTCATCGTTCCTGTATATAAGTGTCGCCGGAATACTTCCGCCCCACAGCTTATCAACCTTGTCTATCCAGCTGTTACCATCGGGATCGTCGAGTAATACCACTGCCGATTGGATATTATTCTTTTTTAAAAAAGGGATTAACGTGCTTTCAAGTGTCTCCGCCATGTCGAGGCTCACCAAAAGAATCCGAAACTTTTCTCCGGAATATTTTTTCCCTATTTCTTCAATATCGGGCAACTCTTTACGACAAGGCGCACACCAAGTAGCCCAAAAATTAATCAAATATACCGTATCGTTGTGCTGATGCAAAAGAGGTTCAAACCGAGCAAAGTTATTATACACCCTAACATTGGTATTTCCCTGTGTCTGCGCCTCTGGATAACAGAAAGACATCAAACACAATGTCAGAACAACCAAAAACTTTTTCATACTTAGATAAGTGTGGTTCAACAAATATTGAAAAAAATATCTACAAGCTTTGCAAATAACTGAATAACAAAATTTTTAATATCATCACCTTTATCACATATTTTTAATCTCTTGCTGATAGCAGCGAATAAACCAGACGAAAACAAATTCGGCTGATTTTATCATACTAACATCAATGCCTCCCTTTTATTCATGCGCTACATTGTACCCAAACGAATTTTGCTACCAGTTTTCACACTATATTTTACCTAAGGGTATTCGACCAATCATTTATTAAACATTTCTAAGGGGTTACAGGTTGAACAAAATAGTGTTATAAACATGTTAAACTTCGTCTTGCAACATAACCTAAATTTAAACATCTCTTATTTTTCAATTAAATAAAAATGCGATATTTGGCACAATTTTCGACAACAGAGCATATAACCCGAAACAATCTGTATATGTTAACATTATATCACCCGAAAACAATTGTTTTTACTCTGGCATTTACCTTTTTCGGAGTAAGTTATGGTCAAAAAGCAGATATCGACCCAGTCGAAGTACTGAAACAGGTTGTAATCCAGTCAAATCAGATCAAAACCTTACGATACCATGCGATAATGAACGAACGTATCGATGGAAAGATGGTACAAAAAGACTCGTACTTCAAAATTAACGTTTCTCCCCTGAAAATATATGTTTCCCAATCGTTCATCGGCATCAAGATAGACGCCTTGTATGTAGAGGGTTGGAATAACAATCAGTTGCTTGTAGCAACCGTAGGATTTCCATGGATACAGCTTAGCCTCGATCCTAAAGGCAGTAAGGTACGAGACAATCATCATCATACCATTTTTGAGGCTGGTTTTGGTTACTTTGCCAGTGTTATCGACCAGTTACTCAAAAATCATCTCGATAAAATCACTATCCGCTATATAGGGCCCACAAAAATATTCAACAAAGACTGCCAGAAAATTCAGATAATTGTGAATCATTATCAGATTATCCCCTATACAGTTCAGAAAGGCGAAACACTGTCGGTTATTGCCAAAAAAAGATTGATTAATGACTATAAAATATTGGAACTTAACCCAGAAATTGATGATTATGATGATGTAAAGGCAGGTCAGGTAATCAAAATTCCCAATCTTTATGCCAAAATGATGTACCTATATGTCGACAAAAACACGATGTTACCTGCCCAGATTGAACTGCACGACGAAAAAGGACTTTATGCCATATATGGCTATAACGATTTGATAATCAACATGCCTTTTGATCCTGATGAATTTGATAAGAGTTATAAAAATTATCATTTTCGTTGATATTTTTTTTTTTAGTTTATTATTGCATTATTTTTATTTTTTGTTAAAATTTGCAATAAAATAACCCTTAAAACCTGATAATGGATATTCTTCAAGAATCCTATACTACGGAACAACTGGCAAGAATAGAATCGTTGGAGGCAAGAATCAGAGCCTTGGAAGCGCAGGTTCTGATGCTTAAGGAGCAGGAACTTAATATTCTCAATGCACTTCCTGCAGTGGTTCTTGTTGCTGATTACAACGAACATTTGATTTTTTTGAATAATAATGCGCGAACGTTTTTGAATTATCCCAAAGAAGAATCCTATAATCTGGTACTGAAAGACATTCTTCCTCCCGACTCTCTGCATCATTTGCGGCGCAGATATTTTGAACTTTTTAAAACCAATCAACCTGTTTTCATTAAAGAACTTAAAGTAACAAATGCAAAAGGCGAGGAACATTTCATATCAGTCACCATTGCCAAGTATTACTGCAACTTCGAACAAATAGGTTTTGTAGCGTTGGGGAATCTGCCTTTGGATTTTTTTGATTCGTCCCTTGAAGAAAAAAACAAGTCGCTTTTAAAGTTTATATCCCTGATAGCCCATGATCTGAGGAATCCGTTCAATTCGCTGATTGGTTTCTCGGGTTTACTGATGGAAAATTACGATAACTACACGGATGAGAAGCGCAAAGAATATGTACGCCACTTGTATAACGCTTCATCACAGGGATTCCAGCTGCTCGACAATTTGCTGGAATGGTCACGAATTACAACTGGAAGTATTAAACCTTCTCCTGTAGTGTTCACTATAGATTCTGTAATTAACAATACTGTTGAATTATTGGAGGCTGCCATAACCAGAAAAGAAATTGATATTCAGCTTTCGGCCGACAGTGGGCTTTCGGTAAATGCCGATCCCAATATGATTCAGGCAGCCATTCGCAATATTCTTTCCAATGCAGTTAAATTTACCCATCGTCAAGGACAGATAGCTATTCATGCATACCGGTCGAAGAACTTTGTTGTTATCGACATCAGGGATAACGGTGTGGGAATGCCTTCAAATGTGGTCAAAAACCTTTTCAAAATCGGCCAGATAACTTCCTCGAAAGGCACAGAAGGTGAAAAAGGAACGGGCATGGGGCTATTGCTTTGTAAAGAGTTTATCGAATTAAACCGGGGGAAGATTACGGTTCAGAGCACCCCGGGTAAAGGAAGCACCTTCCGCATTAAACTTCCCCTGGCTTAACCACACTATTACAGTTGTTACACTTTACAACTCTCCCTGTATTTAATTTTCGATCCATGATCTCACCTGATCGGCAGTGGGATTGGTTAATCCCAGCTTATTCTTTTTGTTGTAGCCGCACATATCGTTAAATAACTTACCGGCCGATACCTGTTTCAACTGGGACACTGTTGCATAGCCCATATTCTGTAAAGGTGCAACCCATTCCTCAGGAATACCCAGAGCGGTGTAGGCACTTACATCGTCTTTTACGATTTTCTTTTCGGGTTTCATCTGAGGAAAGAACAAAACATCCTGAATAGAAGGCTGATTGGTCATAAGCATGGTCAAACGGTCGATACCTATACCCATACCACTGGTTGGTGGCATACCATATTCCAGAGCACGCACAAAATCATAATCGATAAACATGGCCTCGTCATCCCCTTTTTGCAGTAATGCCAACTGTTCCTGGAAACGTTCCAGCTGATCAATGGGATCATTGAGTTCGGAATAAGCGTTACAAAGCTCTTTGCCATTGACAATAAGTTCAAAACGTTCGGTCAGTTCGGGGTTTTTCCGGTGTTTTTTACACAGAGGCGACATTTCCACCGGATAATCGATGATAAAGGTAGGTTGAATCAAATGGGGCTCGCATTTTTCGCCAAATATGGCATCAATGAGTTTTCCCTTGCCCATAGTATTATCTACCGGTATTCCCATCTGTACACAGACCAATCGTATCTCCTCTTCCGACTTGCCCGCAATATCGTAACCCGTATATTGTTTAATAATATCGTACATCGTAACACGCGGATAAGGGCGTTTAAAATCTATTTCGTGTTCACCTACTTTGACCCTGGTCGTACCATGAAGCGCTAACGCTACCCGTTCGATCATTTCTTCGGTAAACTCCATCATCCAGAAATAGTCCTTGTAAGCCACATAAATTTCCATTACTGTAAATTCGGGATTGTGCGTACGGTCCATGCCCTCGTTTCTGAAATCCTTGGCAAATTCATACACCCCTTCAAAGCCGCCTACAATAAGCCGCTTCAAATAAAGTTCATTGGCAATCCGCAGGTATAAAGGAATATTCAATGCATTATGATGGGTAACAAAAGGCCGTGCTGCTGCTCCCCCAGGAATAGGCTGTAAAATGGGCGTTTCAACCTCGAGATAACCCTTTTCATTGAAAAATTCCCGCATGGTATTAATGATTTGCGTGCGTTTGCGGAAAATGTCCCTGACATGCGGGTTCACAATCAGATCAACGTACCGCTGACGGTACCGCAATTCTGGGTCGGAGAAAGCATCAAAAATTTTCCCGTCCTTCTCCTTAACAATGGGCAACGGACGCAACGACTTACACAAAAGGGTAAATTCCCGAACATGAATGGTAATTTCTCCCATCTGCGTAATAAACACAAAGCCCTTAACTCCGATAATATCCCCGATATCGAGCAGCTTTTTGAAAACAATGTTGTATAAATCCTTATTTTCGCCCGGGCAAATATCGTCGCGTTTAACGTAAATCTGAATCCTGCCCCATTCGTCCTGTATTTCGGCAAACGAAGCACTGCCCATAATACGACGCGACATAATCCGCCCTGCAATGCATACATCCTGATAATTATTTTTTTCAGGACTATAATTAGCAAGAATTTCACGGGTGCTTACATTGACCGGATACATTTCGGCCGGGTATGGTTCGATACCCATCTTCCTTAAATCCTCCAGCGCTTTCCGGCGTATGATTTCCTGTTCACTTAAACCAGAAGGATACGTCATAATATTTTATATTTTTACTAGTTTATGTTTAATAATGCAAAAGCTGCTTTGTTGGATCAACAAAGCAGCTGCAAAGATGAAGCAAATATTTTAATCAGCTTTTCTTTTCTTTCTTTCTTCCTCTTATGATCATATCGTAAGCAATAGGCGTAGCCACAAATACCGAGGAATAAGTACCAATAGTTACCCCAAGCAGAAGCGCAAATATAAACCCTCTCAGCACTTCACCGCCAAAGATAAAGATAATGATCAGGGTAACCAATGTGGTACCAGAGGTGTTGATGGTACGCCCAAGGGTTGAATTGATAGCACCATTGATATTCTGTGCCAAATCACGTTTGGGATACAGGAAGTTGTACTCACGAATTCGGTCAAAGATGATCACCGTATCCATTATCGAGTACCCTATGATGGTCAACAATGCCGCAATAAACTGCTGGTCAACCTCCATACTGAAGGGCAACAGCTTATAAAACAACGAGAAGCAGCCTATTACAAACAACGTATCGTGGAAAAGTGAAAGAACACCTCCCAGCCCGAACTTCCAGTTTTTGAACCGTATAGCAATGTAGGTAAATATAATGATAAGTCCAAACAATACGGCAAGAAAAGCTTGGTAAACCAAATCTTTCGACATGACAGGGTCGACCTTCTGAGCACTCATAATACCATACTGTTTTCCTTGCTCCTGAGCAGTAAATTGTTCAAAAGTCATACCCTGCGGCAAAAACTTGGTAAGTCCCCGGTACAGGGCAACTTCAACAGCCGAATCTGCCTCAGCTGACTTGTCGTTGATAAGGTATTTGGTCGTAATTTTTACCTGATTGTCCTCGCCAAAGGTTTTGACTTCGGGTGCTCCCTGCATCGGAGCAATCAGGCTGTTGCGAATATCGGCCGTGACAACAGGCTTTTCAAAACGGACAATGTAGGTTCGTCCACCGGTAAATTCAACACTGGGATCAAGACCACGGATAAAAAGCGACACTATACCTATGCCCAACAAAATCAATGAAAAGGTATATGCATACTTACGCAATCCAATGAAATCAACCTTAAAATTCTGGAACAAGTTCAGCGTAAACTTGTTACCCAAGGTAATGGGCATGTCCCTGTCGAGCATCCATTCGAATACAAGACGGGCAATAAATATGGAGGTAAATAGCGAAAGCAACAGACCAATGATAAGCGTGATAGCAAAACCCTGAACAGGACCCGAGCCGAACAAGAACAATATGATACCCGTAAGGATTGTTGTTACGTGCCCGTCGATAATGGCAGAATAGGCATGTTTAAAACCATCCTTTACTACAAGTCGCACGCCCTTGCCGGCACGCACTTCTTCACGCATACGTTCATAAATAATTACGTTACCGTCGACAGCCATGGCCAGCGTAAGAACCATACCGGCAATACCCGGAAGGGTAAGTACAGCCCCCAGCGAAGTAATGGTACCGAACAAGTACAGCACATTGGCAAAGAGGGCGATATTGGCAACCATACCCGCACGGGCATAATATAGCCACATGTAGAGGATTACCCCCAGAAAACCGACGATAAATGAAAGCATCCCCGCTTTGATCGATTCCTTACCGAGAGTAGGTCCAACTACCGTTTCCTGGATGATATGGGCAGGTGCAGGCAACTTACCCGATTCCAGCACATTGGCCAGGTCGTCGGCTTCTTCCTTGGTAAAGTCACCGGTAATTTGAGAGTTACCGCCGGTAATTTCCTGATTTACCCTAGGAGCAGAATATACAGCATTATCGAGTACGATGGCAATGCAACGGCCTACGTTATCGCGGGTAAGACGTGCCCATATTTTGGTACCTTCGGCATTCATGCTCATCGACACTTCGGCAGCAGTAGCATTTCGCTGGTTAAAGTCGGCACGAGCACTTACCACAACATCGCCTGTCAGCGGTGGACGGCCATCGCGGCCAGTAACTTTGATAGCATGCAATTCAAAGGTAGTTCCCGTAGGATCGTATTTAATGGGTTTTACTCCCCACAAAAATTTAACATCCCTTGGAAAAACAGAACGTACCTGCTTTAGACTGAGATAATAATTGATTTTTGCAGTATCGCTATAACGGGCATAGCCAATAACCGATCCCGGCATCAGCTGATTGTCACGCGTGACAGCGGGACGCAATAGCGCAAAAAGTGGATATTCCTTCTCAAATTGATTGGGTAATAAAGCCGAAGTATCGGTTTTGGCTGAGTCGGCCTTGAGCTTTTCAAGCAGAGCAACTGCCGATTGCGCTGTGTCGGTTTTAGAGGTGCTTTTTGACACAGCTTGCTTGCTTTCCTGCGTCTTGCGAAGTGAATCTTCAACCGATGACTGAATTTCCTTTATTTTCTTGTTGGCTTCGAGCAGCGAATTATATATTTCACTATTTTCATAAGTTTCCCAAAATTCAAGACTAGCAGTTCCTTGCAACAGCTTACGTACACGTTTGGGGTCTTTCACACCCGGCAATTCTACAAGTAAACGACCGGGAGTACTCATACGCTGAATATTGGGGGCAACCACCCCAAACTTGTCGATACGGGTACGCAATACCTTGAACGAATTGTTGATGGCTGCATCAGCTTCCTGCCGAAGAACTTTCAGAACTTCGTCGTTGGAAGAATTATAGTTAATCTTATCTTTCAATTCCTTGGTTCCAAAAATGGCAGCCAACCGGGCATTGGGATCTACCTTGGCAAATGCTTTCCCAAAAAGGGTAATAAAATCACTCTGGCTGGTTTTGTACTCTTCCCGGGCTATTTGCATGGCACGCAGGAAAGTAGTATCCTGATTGTAATTAGATAGTGCCATAACAATGTCGGGAACAGAAATCTCCAGAATAACGTTCATCCCACCTTTCAGGTCAAGTCCCAAGTTAATCTCCCGTTCCTTGCATTCCTTGAAAGTAAATTTCTTCAGGTAAAGAAAATTGTACACCTCCTTACCGGCAATGGAATCAAGATAATTCATCTCCTTGACCAAATCGCCCTTGGCATAATCTTTGGCCTTCTTTTCATAAATATAAGTTACCAGCGTAAATGAAAGCTGATACAAACATACTAAGGCTAATAGAATAGCTAATAGTTTTACGGCTCCTTTATTCTGCATGGAATCTAAGTTTTATTTGTTTTTAAAATTTATGCAACAGGAAGCGCAAATATATAAATTTTTAATTTGGATACTGAAAAATATACCTACAATGTTGGGCGACTAATAATTTGATAAAAGGGAATATTAATGAAAAAACGAAACGGAAAATGAATCTGCATAAAAATATCGGCGTTTGTGGCCTATAAATATTATGTCCCGGAAAAGTCCGCCAGCAACATGATAAAAAAACGGTGTACCTTAAAGGACACCGGCACATATTTTATTACTGCATAAAGTTTTAATTCAGTTCAGCTTCACTGATCATACCGTCTTTTACTACAGTTTCCCTGATATTATTTTTATCCACAGGAATAGGTTCAAATAACAATGCGGGCACCATTTTACGGTTATTGAATATGCTGGTAGTAGTGTCGGGCTTCTCACCTTTTGCCAGTTTCACTGCTGTAATCACAGCATTTTCGGCCAGAGGTTTAAGTGGCTTGTAGATGGTGAGACTTTGTTTACCTTTCATAATATATTTTATAGCCTTGGGCTCAGCATCCTGGCCGGTAATAATAACTTCCTGCGTTATACCTGCTTCGTCAAGCGCCTGACGTGCAGCATAGGCCAATCCATCGTACGAGGTAAGTATTACATCCGGCACATCATAGGCCGAAAGCTGTAAATATTCTTTCATAATCTGATAGGCATTGGTTGGTGACCATTCCTCAACATACACATCCAGCACAATTTTGACATTACCAGCAGTGACAGCGGGCTTGAGTGCATCGAGCTGACCGGTTTTTACAAAAATAGCATTGCGGTCACCCTTGTCCCCTCCCAAAAGTAAATATTTGCCATTGGGTTTTTGCTTCAGGGCATACTCCGCCATGTACTTTCCAACATTATAATTATTGTGTGAAATATAAAAGTCGAGATCCGAATTAAATATCAACCGGTCGTAACCAATCACATAAGCACCCTTGCTGTGGGCTTCCCGTACAATCTCGGCTGCAGTGTATGCATTAACGGCCATTACCACCAGCACTTTTACGCCCTGCTGGAGCAATTCCATTGCCTGTTTTCGTTGCAAAGCCTCATCGTTTTTAGCATCCACAACAATAGCCTCACAGTTCATCTCTGCGGCTTTGGCCTTAAAATACTTCTCTTCAAACTGCATACGTGCCGATGTGGTGTAGGGAAACATCAGCGCAATTTTCATGTCTGCTTTTTTTTCACAGGCGGTTGCCAAAATCGACACCAATCCAATAATCAATACTAATCTTCCGGACTTCATCCTAAAATATTTTAAGTTAACAATTTTTCCACTCTGAAAATTAATACATTAAAATTTTTTCGCATACAACACAATCGCACCGCAATCAATCCTCTCTTTTACCGGCAGCTAACAACATTGATTTACATTATTAAGTCATTGATTAACAATAACATATACAGCATTCCAATCTTCTTGAATGTATAGCTTTTTTATGCTAATCCGTTTTACTAAATTTTCAACTAAAAGTTTCGAACGTACAAATCTATTTTATTCTTTTTCAATACAAGGGGAAAAATTGTGTAAAAATGGGGTAAAGATTCATAAGGTCAGAGCAATCTTAATAATGTAACACGATAAATCCGCACCATGATTAACCAATCAAGCCAGATTAATCGGATGATCCGGCTTGAAGCAATTAATGAGTTGTGTTAGCCCTTGGTATAAGACAGTATTATATGCAGTCAGGCATCTGCAGCAGAATCCAGTAAAGTCGAAGGTTATCGTCAGACGAAGGGGTTTTCAAAAGCACCAAAGTGCGATATTTATTGACATTAATCAACCTATCGGCCTGAATAATGTCCATTAGGTCATACTCAACTAAGGGAAGCAGCTAATATAAACAACGAAAGCCTCCCGGATGGGGAGGCTTTCACAGAAAAATATGAGTTAAAATTATTTTCCAGCCTTAATAGCAGCCTGAGCGGCAGCCAACCGGGCAATGGGTACACGGTAGGGCGAGCAGCTTACGTAGGTAAGTCCTGTTTTGAAGCAGAACTCAACCGAAGCCGGATCACCACCTTGTTCCCCACATATACCTACCTTGAGGTCGGGGCGGGTAGCCCTACCCTTTTCAACCGACATTTTAATGAGCTGTCCAACTCCATCCTGGTCAATAGTCTGGAAGGGGTCGGCAGGCAACATTTTTTTGTCGAGATAGTCGTTGAGGAAACCTCCGATATCGTCGCGGCTGAAGCCGAAGGTCATCTGCGTTAGGTCGTTGGTACCAAACGAGAAGAACTCGGCCGTTTTAGCCATGCGATCCGACAATAGAGCGGCACGCGGAATTTCAATCATCGTACCATATTTATAATCAATCTTGCTCAGTCCGAACTTGGCTATTACTTCGGCATAAACCTTATCGACAATTTTTTTGGTAAAGTCGAGTTCTGACACATCGCAGGTAACCGGAACCATAATTTCGGGCAGAGGCTTCTTCCCTTCTTTCATCAGCTCGGCTGTAGCTTCGAAGATAGCCCTGATCTGCATTTCGGATACTTCGGGATAGGTTACTCCCAAACGTACGCCACGATGCCCCATCATGGGATTGGTTTCGTGAAGGGCTTCACCTCGTTTAATAACCTTGTCAACAGTTATACCCAGTGCCTTGGCCAGTTCTGCCTGTTTTTCGGGACTCTGTGGAACAAATTCGTGCAGAGGTGGGTCAAGCAGACGGAAGGTTACCGGGAGTCCATCCATAGCAAGCAAGGTAGCTTTAATATCTTTCTTAACATAGGGGAACAGTTCGTCCAGAGCCTTACGGCGTTCTTCCGTAGTTTCGCTCAGGATCATCTTACGAAGCAGGAACAAAGGTTCATCGCTGCCTTCGCCGTAGAACATATGCTCGGTACGGAACAAACCAATACCTTCAGCGCCAAAATCACGAGCCACTTTAGCATCGGCAGGCGTATCGGCATTGGTACGAACCCCCATGGTACGATACTTATCGGCCAGTTTCATAAAGGCCTGGAAATTCGGATTCTCTGAAGCATCCATGAGTTTAATGGCACCTTCGTATACATTTCCTCTCGTACCATTGAGTGTAACTACATCGCCTTCTTTGAGCACGATATCAGAATCAGCAATTTTAGCTATTTTCTTTTCAGAATCGACATGTAGAGCACCGGCGCCTACAATACAACATTTACCCCAACCACGGGCAACTAAGGCTGCATGCGAAGTCATACCCCCACGAGCTGTAAGAATACCCTCAGCTGCACGCATACCTTCAACGTCTTCGGGATTGGTTTCTTCACGCAACAAGATTACCTTTTCGCCCCGACGTGCCCAAGCTACAGCATCTTCGGCAGTAAATACTATCTTACCCGTTGCTGCTCCTGGTCCGGCAGGTAAACCCTTAACAATAACCTTTGCTTTTTTCTCGGCATCGGGGTCACAGATGGGATGGAGCAATTCATCCAGCTGGGCAGGTTCAACACGCAATACGGCTGTCTTTTCATCAATAAGGTTTTCTTTCAGCATATCCATAGCCATATTGAGCGCTGCCGTACCCGTACGTTTACCTACACGGCACTGCAACATGTACAGCTTACCTTCCTGAATGGTAAACTCTATATCGAGCATATCGCGATAAGCTTTTTCAAGTATGTTGCGTATTTCAACCAGCTCCTTGTAGGTTTCGGGCATGGCTTCTTCCATGCTCTTCAGATGCTTGTTGTTGTCGTTTTTGGTAACATTGTTCAAAGGATTGGGGGTACGAATACCAGCTACCACATCTTCGCCCTGAGCATTGATAAGCCACTCACCGTAAAATTCATTGGCACCGGTTGCCGGATTACGGGTAAAAGCTACACCCGTAGCAGAAGTATCACCCATATTACCGAATACCATTGCCTGAACGTTAACTGCAGTACCCCAATCATCGGGAATACCTTCGATTCGGCGATACGAAACAGCCTTTTTGCCATTCCAGCTCTTGAACACAGCCTTAATCCCTCCAATGAGCTGTTCTTCGGCATTATCGGGAAATTCTTTTCCCAAAACATCTTTTACCTTCTTCTTGAATTCTTCGGCCAGATGTTTTAAATCATCAGCAGTAAGGTCGGTATCTGAGCTATAACCATGCGCTTTTTTATATTCATCAAGCATAATATCAAGCTGCCTGCGGATGCCTTCGCCCACGGGTTCAATTCCTTCAGCCTTTTCCATTACCACATCGGCATACATCATAATCAACCTGCGGTAAGAGTCCCATACAAAGCGAGGATTATTGGTTTTCTTGATAAGACCCGGAATGGTTGCCGAACACAAACCAACATTCAAAACGGTATCCATCATCCCAGGCATAGATTTACGGGCACCCGAACGACACGAAACAAGCAAGGGATTGTCGGGATCACCGTATTTCATCCCCATCACTTGTTCTACTTTCCTCATATTTTCCCAAACCTCATCCATTAAACCGGCAGGTAGTTCGTGGTTATTGGCATAATACTCGGTACATACTTCCGTAGTGATTGTAAAACCAGCCGGTACAGGTAACCCTAACAAACACATTTCGGCCAGATTGGCGCCCTTTCCTCCTAACAGGTTTTTCATATCGGCTCTACCATCAGCCGTCTTTGCGCCAAAAAAATAAACTCTTTTCTTCTTACCTTCTGACATTGTTTTAAAATTTTTATTGATAACTAATTGATATTAAGTGACTTATAATAATTTTTGCCAAAAATGAAAGATACAAATGTAAGTAAAAAAATAATTAGAAGAATTGGAAACCATGTTTTTTTTCCCACTGGCTAATGATTAATTCTGAGGATGTTACAGGAATATCGCCTGAGGCATATGAAACTGGCAAGAGAATATGATTTTCGGTAAGCGCTTTGCTTACTTTTCCATGCCCGCTCAGAATGTAAAAATTGCCTTCAAATCGTGTTACCACAATCATTTCATTGGCATCATCATCGAGTCGGGTAGGCATAAGATTTTTGGGTGAAAGCCAGATTCCCCTGTAGGCAGTTTCTTTTTGCCAATTTTCGATTGCCTCCCATGCTTTTGCAAAAACTTCGTCGGGAGTAATAAAGGAGGTGTCGATGACTACATCGTAATTATTCAAATCGTCAATATCGACATGGTATTGCTGCTTAAAGCGTTTGATTTCACTTTTGCGACGTTCGACCAGGCTTTTGTAGGTTTCCTCTACATTGCTGTATTTTTCATTTTCCCTAACCCTGTCCTTAAAAATACGTTCAGCGGCTACAGCTTTATGACAAATCAGATGAATCTTCAGCGAATGGGGCACAAAATGCCAAGCCAAACGAGAATCGAGGATCAATGGATCGTCAGAACGTCCATATTCGCTGACCATACTGTCGCATTCCAGATCTATTTCGGGGTGGGTTTCCATGTATTTATTAAAAGTAGTTGTGTCCATCCCGTATTTCTGAGCAAGTTTACGCTGAATACCTCCTACCGAAATGATAGGGATACCCATTTTTTCGGAAATCTTTCGGGCAAGAACTGTCTTTCCACTGCCCAGATCGCCGGAAATTGATATTTTATTCCTTTCCATAGATATTATCCTTCTTAGTGAAAACCACAAAAGTACAGGAAAAAAACGAATGATATGCTTATTTAAAAAACTATTACTAAATTTAGATTTACATTTCGTGAGTCAAAAATGAAATATTTCCCCATCGACATTCGGCAGCTTTCCTTTGCATCGACCGATTTCAGCACATTGATGCAAAAACGCATCTACCGGATTCTTATTGTATGCAGCAACTACGATTTCTATATTCTCGAGGAGGATGGACGAATTGAGGAACAGATTTTCAATGAATACAATGCATTGAATTTTCGGTTCCCTCCGGTAGTATTGCATGCCGATTCGGCTGAGAAAGCTCTTACTTTGCTCAATACGGTAGATATTGATCTGGTTATTTATATGCTTAATCCTCACCAATCGGCTGCCGATGGATGGCTGAGACAAATCAAGCAAATGTTCCCCCATATTCCTCTGGTTGCACTCATATATTTTTCGCATAAAACTTCGGCCGTAATTGAAAAACTCGAAAAAGGGCTCATTGACCATACCTTTTGCTGGTTGGGAAATGCCGATCTACTTGTTGCCATCATCAAACTCCTTGAAGATAAATTTAATGCCCCCCATGATATTCTGCAGGTAGGTACGCAAGCCATTCTGGTAGTGGAAGACTCGATTCAGTACATTTCTACCATGCTGCCCATGTTGTACAAGATCATAGTGTGGCAATCGCAGGAAATGGCCAAAGAAGGCCTGAACGAACACCAGAAAATGTTGCGATTACGGGGCCGACCTAAAATATTGCTGGCCAAAACCTACAACGAGGCCATTGCTTTATATAACGAATATGCTGATAATATTTTAGGTGTAATAACCGATGTAGGAATCCAAAGCGATGAGTCAGACGAACACGACGAAGCTTCAGGTCTAAGGTTAGCCCAATGGCTAAGAAATCACGATCCTTATCTCCCTATTCTACTGCAATCGTCCGACACCTGTTACCGTCAACATGCAGTACACCTGCAGGCTGGCTTTATCGACAAACATTCCAAAACTCTATCCGGTGATTATAAAAAATATATCGCCACAAACTTTGGTTTTGGCGATTTTGTATTCCGCAACCCCTTTAACGGCGAAGAATACGCCCGGGCCTCAGATTTGTATGAACTGCAACACACCATTTTGGACATTCCCGATGATATTTTTGCCTTTCATGCCCGCCGTAATGATTTTTCGAAATGGCTAAATGCAAGGGCTCTCTTTGGGTTGGGAAAAATATTCCGAAATCTTAAACTCACCGACTTTTCGAACCAGGTATCCGATGCCAGAAAATTTGTGTATGAGGCCATTGCACAGTACCGTATGAGCAAAAGTCGAGGCATCATTGCACGATACGAACGTCGAGAGTTTGATGAGTATGTTACCTTTAGCCGAATAGGCTATGCATCTATCGGGGGAAAAGGACGGGGTTTGGCTTTTGCCGACAGCATCCTGAAAAAAGAAACAGACCTCAACCGCTTCGAACATGTCACGATCGAAATCCCCAGAACTGTTGTTATAGCTACCGATGTCTTCGACGAATTCATGGAATTGAATCAGCTGTATCCCTTTGCACTATCCAATGCAAGCAACGAAGAAATTCTCGAGAAATTTTTACAGGCCCGTCTCCCCGAGCACTTGTTGGCCGACCTACAAAACTATATCCAGGGGGTAAACCGTCCCGTTGCTGTTCGGTCGTCGAGCAAACTCGAAGATTCACAACTACTTCCCTTTGCAGGCATATATAAAACCTACATGATTCCCCATTCGGATAAAGACAAAAGTACTTTTCTCAGGAGTTTGTGCGAGGCCATCAAATGCGTTTATGCATCGGTTTTCTATGCCGAAACCAAGGCCTATTTTCAGTCAACAGCAAACAATCTGGCCGAAGAAAAAATGGCTGTAATCCTTCAGGAGGTTTGTGGACAAAAGTGTTGCAACTATTATTTTCCCTTGCTAAGCGGTGTAGCGCTTTCGTACAACTTTTACCCTATCCCTCCCGAAACCGTCTCGGATGGCGTCGCATATATTGCCTGCGGGCTGGGCAAATACGTTGTCGAGGGGGGACAGTGTTGCCGCTTTTCTCCCCGCCATCCACAGCATGCTTTAATGTTTTCATCGACCGAAATTCTGGTTAAAAATTCGCAAAAAATCATTTATGCACTCTCGCTCGACCCTGCCGCATGGCACCCCGACACCGACGATACCATCAATCTGGTAAAAATCACCCCCGACGATATTATTCAACATCCTGCAAGATCATGGATCGTCTCAAAATACGATACCCGCAACCAACAAATTACCGATAACCTGACGGATAATGGAAAAACCTTGGTCACTTTTAACGGACTCCTCAAATATCAGGCTATTCCATTACCTGAAATTATCAGTTCGCTCCTGAGTACTTTTGAAGAAGAAATGCATGCTCCCGTAGAAATTGAATTTGCGCTTGAAAAAGACACCGAAAACCCCCATCTGACCCATTTTTTCATTCTGCAAGTTCGTCCCATGTATCTGCAGCACCCCTTTCCGGGTGAAAATTTCCCGGAAACAGATCAAAAGCAAATCCTAGTGCGTTCCAACCATGCTTTAGGAAACGGAATTTTTGAAAACATCCGGGATGTAATTTACGTAAAACCCGAAAAATATAATCCAGCAGAAAATTATCCTATAGCACAAGAAATTGGTCAATGGAATGCCGAACTTCAGCAGTCGGCCACCAAGTATATTCTGATAGGTCCGGGCCGATGGGGTTCGTCGGACCCGTGGCTGGGCATACCGGTACGTTGGCAACAAATATCCGGCGCACAGGCAATAGTTGAGGTTATGTCCGAAAATCATCCAGTTGATTTTAGTCAGGGTACCCATCTTTTCTACAACCTCATATCCAGTGGGATAGCTTTTTTAATGACCGACAGTACGCATCCTACCGAAAACATTGACTACCAATTGCTATATGCTGCCCCATTAATAAAAGAAGGAAAATATACCCGTTGGGTACGTTTCGATAAACCATTGACGGTTTGGGTCGACGGGCGTAAAAATAAAGGAATCGTTTTGTATTAAAAATAATCAGCTATGGAAGTAAAAAAAATAATGACAGAACTCGAACGCCGTTATCCCGGTGAAAAAGAATATCACCAGGCAGTGTACGAATTGCTTATTTCTATCGAAGAGGTATATAATCAATATCCCTATTTTGAGAAGAACAGCGTGATAGAACGGTTGATTGAACCCGACCGGGTAATTATTTTCAAAGTTCCATGGACCGATGATGCGGGGCGCATCCATGTAAACAGAGGATTCAGGGTACAATTCAACAATGCACTAGGTCCATACAAGGGTGGACTGCGATTTCATGCCAGTGTAAACCTGAGTATCATGAAGTTCCTTGCTTTTGAGCAGGTATTTAAAAACAGCCTCACCACGCTGGCCCTGGGCGGTGCCAAAGGCGGGTCGGATTTTGACCCAAAAGGTAAATCCGATGCAGAAATTATGCGTTTCTGCCAATCGTTTATGTTGGGATTATGGGAGCATATTGGCCCGGAAATCGATGTCCCGGCCGGCGATATAGGGGTGGGCACCCGTGAAATTGGCTACCTGTATGGCATGTACAAGAAACTCACCCATCAGCATAATGGTACACTGACCGGCAAAGGTATCGACTGGGGCGGTTCGCTCCTGCGTCCCGAAGCCACAGGATACGGCGTTGTATACTTTATCAATGAAATGTTATCGAACCTGAAAGATAATATCGAAGGCAAAATTATCGCTGTGAGCGGTTTTGGCAATGTAGCCTGGGGGGTAGTAAAAAAAGCGACCGAAATGGGTGCTAAGGTTGTTACCCTTTCGGGCCCTGATGGTTACGTTTACGACCCCGATGGGGTAAAGGGTGAAAAAATAGATTTCATGCTCGAATTACGATCCAGCAACGAAGACATTGTAGAGCCATATGCACGGCGTTATCCCCGGGCTCAGTTCTTTGCTGGACGAAAACCATGGGAAGTCAAATGCGATATAGCTATTCCATGTGCTACGCAAAACGAATTGGATGCCATCGACGCAGCACAACTGGTAAAAAATGGTTGTCGTTGCGTATGCGAGGCGGCTAATATGCCCTGTACTCCCGAGGCCATTGACCTATTTCTGCAGGCCCGTATCCTTTATGCCCCGGGAAAAGCCGCCAATGCCGGCGGTGTTGCTACCTCAGGACTCGAAATGTCGCAGAATGCCATGAAACTTTCATGGCCAGCCAAAGAGGTAGATATGCGTCTACATCATATTATGCAAAATATTCATCAAAATTGTGTGAAATTTGGCCGCCAACCCGACGGATATATCAATTATCTGAAAGGAGCCAATATAGCAGGATTTCTGAAAGTTGCCCATGCGCTGGTCGAACAGGGAGTTTAAGGGGCTGGGAAAATGCAATAACGACGCAAGCGGTCGGCCTGTTCCCGGGTAATGACGCTATCCTGAAGCAACCGGTGCAGTGAAACTTTAATCTCAGATTTCCGGTACTTGTCAATTTTCTTTGCCAAATCATAGCCAATGTAGGGATGCCGGACAAGCTCCCTGAACGAGGCAGTGGATATAGGCAGGGTTCGTATCCGAGAAGAATCGGCCCATACCATGCTCGAAATACGCTGATACACCTCGGCCGACAAGCCATACACTTCCCGAAGCTGTTGGACTGAATAGTACCCGCCTAATAGTTCCCGATATTTTATTATCCTCTTTGCCAAGGCTTTGCCAATCCCCGGCAATTTTTCAAAAACCATCGTATCGGCAGTATTAATTTCAATCCTGTCGGCTACCGCACGTTCTTTATTCACGTGGAACGACTGTGGAAAAATCCAATTATCCTTCCAATGATACACCCAGGCAGTATCGATACCATAAATTTTGCAGATATCGTTTATGCTATAGAATTTACCTCCCTTTTCCCGGTAACGAACTATTCGCCGGGCAATATAAGCAGGAAAGCCCATTTTTACGATCACCTCAAAAGAAGCGGTATTGGGATCGACCCGTAAGCTGTCGGTATCATACTGATTATCTGCTGCTTTGGTCGGACTACCTGCAGCAACTATGCTATCGGCTGCCAGCAATACCAAAGTCTCAGCATCGGATCGGTAATGCAGGTTATAATACCTGACCGACCAGAGTGCTATCTGCAACATAATGATAATACCCACCAGAACCCACGTACCCCTTTTCAATGAAGGGGAAAAATAGCTAAACTCCCTTATCGCATGGCGTATACGTCGCCACATGGTTAGTGCATATTGCGATAAATATAGGTTGCCCCCGACAGGGCATCGATATCTACAAGCGAATCGAACTGCACCTTGGTAGGCTTGGTACGAACAAAATCCCTCATTTCGTTTTCCGTAACTGCCACCCTGCCGGTGATCAATTCGGGTATATTGTAATTTTTCATGAAATATTTGTAAAAAAGAGGATCTTTCTGAGGCAATACAAAAGCTTTATGGGCCTTGCCATTTTTATCGAAATACGAAAAGAAGGGACGAGAATAGCAATTATCGAGGCTACGTGAGGTAAATACAAACCACCGTCCCGATTTTGACCAGGCATGATAGCTCTCGGTATAGGGAGTATTCACAGGCAAGGGTTCGAATTTTTTGGTCAACGTATCATACAGGTACAAATCGGAGGTTTGATCGAAAATTGAAAAATAGCTATATCGGCACATGGTAAACATAATGTAACGTCCATCGGGTGATACTCGTGGGAAGGTAATACTTTTACCCGTCTGGGCTGCTGAAATTACCGTATCTACCTGTCCCCATGAATGAGTAGCCGCATCGTAAGGAATGCGCACCAGACTAAACTTAACATACATTTTCATGGAATCATTCAGGGCTGGTGGTGCTGAAATGTAATAAAGCCAACGACCATCGGGCGAGAATGCCGGCATATTTTCACGATTTTTCGATGAAACCTGCGGACAGGTAGTCACCATATTCTTCTCAATATCGTAGACCACAAGATCTGAAGCTCCATCAAATACAACTTCGTGATAGTCAATCGTCGAAGTAAAAATTTGCGTCACCTTGTTAACCACGTAAGCCAGTTGCTTCCCTCCCGGATGCCATGCAGGATATGAGAAAGCAGACATGGTGTAGGGAGTTTTGGTATCCAACTTCTTTTTTACACCATCGACGAGCAAAACCGTTCCGGGATTTTCCTTCCGAAAATGTAGTGTCATCTGTGCCGGGTTCGAACGGTTAAAATTATGGCAGTTCACACATCCATTATTGTTCGATCGGTTGCGAAAAATGGGTGTTTCGTCAAAATTTTCCAAATTCCGCTGATAAATACCCATTTCGCGCCAGAGAATATTAACATGATTGATAAGACGATAAGCCAGATACGAATCGATAGGTTCATCCACAATGCTATCACGAATAGGAAGATATTTGTACCATTGCCCACCCTTTTTTGCATAAACTTCGACCAATAGTACATTGCCCTTATTGGCCCGTAAAAGTTTATGCCATTTGCCAATAGGAATAATAACCGATGGCGAACTTTGAGATAGTTCAATTGCTTTACCCTTAACCGACGAAATTTTTATCCGGTAATGATCGGCCGTATCGTTAATATAAAAATTCAGAGGTGCAATATTGGGAGGAACGACCACGTTGGTGTAGTCGGGAAATATATTGGGTTGCCGGTTAACCATTTCATAATTTTGGGGATCAAATCGGCAGGCTGATAGCAAAACTACCAGAAGAACGAAAAAATATTTACTCATTGCTACAGGATTTATTTTGGATTCCTCGCAATAACAGCTTATAGTTTTTTTGTCCAATGAAACTTGCTGCACTTTTATCATAATACGGTCAGTTTAATAAGATTCAACTTCCCTTGCTTTGAGTTGCATTTTAGTAACAACAGGACTCTGGAAAGCTACATAATAAAGATATGTCCCCATATAATCCTGTTGTAATGCATTCTGTGCCACCCTGCGATCGGGATATTTTTTGAAATTTTCAAAAAAGTTTTTTACCGATTGAATGACATCCTCTTTAAATGCATAGCGAATACCTGCATCAGTTTTAGCCACATAAAGCACCAAAGCCTCTTGATAAAGGGTTGGCAGTGGATTGTAATACCGAACCACCTGAGGCAAAATATTAGCAAAATTCCCCACCTGATGCGAAAGCAAATAATACATCGCAAGGTATTCCAGTGCTCTTCGGTTGTTGCCGTTGAACTTAAGCAGCAACTTTAACTTCTCACTTATTGTCCCGGGTGTATAAGTATTCCGGGGCATAAAAGATCTTTTTTCCAGAAATTCAGGATCTTTACCTATCAGTGAGGTATCCCGTATATAGGCAGAATATTTTTTTACAAAATCATCCTGAAAAAAAGCCGTTTTAAGGATATTCAGATAGGTAGCGGCAGCCTCGGGTTTGCCTTCAATCAGATGTACTTTTACCAATCGTTGCAGTACTAACGGGTTGTATGGCGTAGTCGACTGGGCTTCAAAAGCCCAATGTAGCGCCTCACTGATATACCCAAGCTCATAATAAAAATTACTTGCCACAAGGGCTACCTGACCCGAAACGATTTTGTCAGGAAATAAACCATCGGCACCCAGCAATTGCGGGTACTTAAAAAACCACTCTCCCCATTTACCTGAGTTGTATACTGATCTATTATAATTGAAATTGATAAACAGGTCATATTCATTTGATGAAAGTGCCGCATCAATCGCTTTATCCCACTCTCCATGAAGCGTATAATAATCAACCAATAACACACTTTTTTTCTGTGTATTTAACGACGTAAATACCCATTGCCGGATAACGATGTACAATCCTGCAGCAACGACAATTATTCCCAAATACACTATCACTCCATCCGAAGAAGAAAACCTGCTATACAACCGGTTGATAAAAGGTATTCTAAGCATCAAAGATTTAATTTTGTCCAGCAGGCCACAAATAAGGAGAACAACTGGTAAAACAGCCACAAATGCGTATAAAGCCTTATCGGGAACATACCGTATTATTACAGGCTGAGCAGGTACAAGGTCCCACCATATTTTCAGCTGCGAAATGTTGAACAAATATTTATATCCCAAATAAGGAACTGCAACCGATACAACCAATGCAACAATTATAAATATGATTCTGGGTGTAACCTTAGTAAAAGAAGAAAAAGAGGCATATACAATCACACTGGCCAGAAAAATCAATAAAGCTGTACTACCAGCAAGATAATAAAGGGTAAAAACCATTACCCCGAAAAAGATCATTTGTACCGTACGTCGATTACGCAGTGCTATAAATACAGCCACCGCACAATATGCAATAAATACCTTAAGAAATACGTAATACGGAAAATAATAATTCTGAAATAGTAACGACAACAGAACTACAGGCAGTATCATCCAGAAAAAACCCTTCCCCCCACCCCGGGTTTGACTAAATACATATTTGGCAACAAGCATCAAAACAAGCATCGAGGTTACCAGCAACAAACTTCCCATGAAGTTCGAATGCAAAAGCTGAGCTAAAAAATTGCCCGCATATTCGGCCATACCTCCGGGATAATCTGTATATTGCGAGAAAAAAACCTGCATCTTGTAAAAAGGCGGTTGTTGCAGATGATAGATTAAAACCGGTTGTACCACCTTCAGAAAATGTACAAAAACGTATGCCAGGAATCCAAGCACAAGCAACCACCTGACCATAACGCTTATCTGATTCTGTCGCATAACATAAGTATTTTTAATTAAGTACAAATATATAAACTATTCAGGCACCTACACAAATATGTCAAAAAATACTACATTTGGGCAGTATTATTTACTATTGTATTTACTATTGATGGTTATGAAAGTATCTGCCATAAATCATGTGCTCTGCGCCAGCTGTTCATTGGGATTTTTTGCTGTGAGCCCGGAGGGAGAGAGCCTGAAGGAACAGGTGACATACTGCCTGGATAATTTAACAAAATATCTTGCAGCCAATCATTTACCCCATACTGCCTGTATCAGACAAACCTATTTTGTACGGGCTCAATCAAACGAAGAGGTGCGACAGATACAAACGTTCATCACGGACTTCTCTTTTAAAAAACTGGGGATGTGGGTTCCGCTGAGCATTGTACCCCAGCCACCTCTGGGAACATCATCGCAGTTAGTCGCCGAATATGCCTGCATAACAGATGCCACACAGATAGAACAAAAAACAGCAGGCAACACAGCATACCTGAAGATATCCAGCCCTGCCGGAACGTATCTGTCGGCTGCCGGATTAAACAAATATCTTCCTGTCAGCAACATACTGGAACAATCGATCGATGCCTTTGAACAGATGAACCTTATCCTTAAGGCCGAAGACTTTACCTTTGGGGATATTGTCCGGCAATGGAATTACATCGAACGAATTATCGACTTTACTGATAATAGCCAGCATTACCAGATTTTCAATGACGTACGCAGTAATTTTTATGGATCGTCAACATTTCCACACGGATATCCGGCAGCAACAGGCATAGGCATGAGTTTCTACGGAATAATTCTTGAATTTTTAGCTTTTAAACCTGCCGGTGAAGTACAGATAATCCCCATCCAAAGCCCGGTACAGACCAACGCACACCAATACTCGCCTCAGGTTTTATCCAGCAATCAATATACACATATTTCGTGTATCCGGTCGACCCCAAAATTTGAACGGGCAAAGGCTGTTATCGGTCCCGATGGCGGAATACTCTTTGTCTCAGGAACTGCTGCCATCAAAGGAGAATTATCGGCATCACAATACGATGCCGCTATGCAAACCCGCTTAACCTTGCAAAACATCGACAACCTCATCAGCCATGACAACCTGGAAAGAAACGGAATTCAACGCTGCTATAAAGCAAAACCCCTGCTGATGAGAGTATACGTTAAAAATCCGGAAGATATCAGAGCAATCAAAAGCATTGTTGATGAATATGCTATTCATGTACCCATCCTTTACCTTCAGGCCGATATCTGCCGCCCCGAACTGCTGGTGGAAATAGAGGGAGTCTTCCAGCTATATCCCTAAAACTGACCTAAATATTTTTAAGGTAAAAACTAACCAAAGCTGCAAAAATTGTGTTATTATCACAGTGTTAAACTTTTTATGATTTTCGGCTACCTATGTGGCAACAAAAAACAATCATTCTACCGGAATTTTCCCGGGGTTATCATTTAATTACCGACCATATCCGGAAACATCTGCCGGCACTGCCCCAAACGGGCCTTCTACATATTTTTTTACAACATACCTCGGCCGCTCTTGCTATCAACGAAAACGCTGATCCTTCGGTGCGAAAGGACTTTCGGCAATTTATCGACCATCTTATTCCCGATGGACATAACTTGTTCTCGCACACCCTCGAAGGCGATGACGACATGCCCGCTCACATCAAATCCTCCCTTTTTGGCCAATCACTGCTTATCCCCATTGTACAAGGACGACTCGGACTGGGTACATGGCAGGGCATATATTTATGTGAATTCCGGCACTACGGTGGTCAACGCCATCTGATACTTACCGTATGGGGGGAATAAATTCCATCCGACTACAACGAGGTCGTATGTACTTTATCATTCATCTGAAATAATCTTTAAGTTACTGACTTCCATTTGGTTATACTTACTTCTTTTATTAGCCAATCGGCCGGATGGAACTCGCATGTTGCTTATAATTTTAATTCGTTTGTTGTGTTTACGGCGTAAACTTGCTCGTTTCTTCGTGCTTAAAACTAATTTTACCAACACTCATCCATAAACACACTGCTTTATTTTTTAGAAAATAAGATTTCTAAAAAAATATATGGCATACGAATCTTATTTTATTTTTCTGCGTATTTAATCATAAAAAATTCTTATATTTCCAAAAGAAAATCATATTCATGGTGTTAAGATAACACATTCTTTGTTTTTAAACGTTAGTCAAATGCATGGAAATAAATATTTTATTGCTTTCATACTGATCCTTAACGTAATCGTTGGATGTGGGAGAAAAGAAGATATGCGGGTTGAACCATCGCAAAAAAGTTCAACCATTACTACTCCCGGCAATAAAAGTCTTTTGCGTATCATGGGGCACTGGTACGGAGAAGGCAAAAAAGAGCTATTGGTTCGTCAGGCAGTACGGGAATTTTCTTTTCTCAACCAGGATTTGGTGATTGATCTTCAGTTTCCCCATCAAATTTTCAAGTTTAATGATGAAGCAGAATTGTATTTTATCGAATGCGATTCGATCGAACAAATGGTAAAGCAAAACAAATGGCCATTTGATGTTCTGTTTTGTGACAAAGAACGCTATCGTCTGGTTGGCGAAAAAGTAAACGACAAGGAATGGGGCCGCAAATATCTGGTCGATTTTTCAAAAGAACCCTGGTTTATTGAAGCACACAAACCGGGGTTATTTGAAACAATCCCCCTCGCCGATGATTATGGGGGTATCCTTCCGGGACCCATTATTGAAGGTATAACACACATCCTTTTTGTAAGTGAAGAGGTTGAAAAAAAAGTCGGACTAAAAGTCAAGGAACTCGATATGACCTTTGACGATTTTCTCTCCTATGCCAAGGTTGTAGATGAATACAACCGCACCCATTCCGATAAGGTAACTTTTTTCTCGAAGCAATACCAATACGCTATTGACAATCTATTCAAGCAACTGGTTACCTCATACTATGGAAAAACGCATTTTTCAAGTGTTCAGGAATCATTGACTGCCCTTGAACAAACCTACAAAGCTTTTGAACAACTTTCAGCCTATCACGTGCTGGATCAGCACATGGAATATTCGCATCTGGCATATGATATTGCCCAGCGGATACTTTTCGATAAACAATGTTTGTTTAACCTTCAGCCCACCTGGCTTATTCTTTTATGGAATAAATCCAATCCCGAGGGATTAAAAAAACTGCGTCCGTGTGAAATTCCATCCTTTGCCGGGAAAATTTCCCCTTTTTACAGCGGTTTTTTTCAGGTCATTTTTGTCGTACCTAAAAATGCCAATAATCCCGAAGCAGGCAAACGTTTTATCCGTTACATTACTTCTACCGAAACCGCCGACCGCTGGGTGAAATACTCAAAATGTCCAACCGGTATGCGAAACACTATTTCCTACACCGATTTTGGACAGGATATGTATGAGAAATTTTTTCAACACCTGCAGAAAAAATATGGAAATAATCAGGTAGATGTCCGGTTAAACGAACTGCTGTTTAACACAAAAAAACCATTGAATTTCAGATATGCCGAGGTGCTTGAAGGCAAGCTATCGGCAGCTGAGGCTTTAGCACAACTGAAACGACAATTATAAGATGTGTATAACTACCAAACTACTAACTAAATTATAACCTATGAACCTGTGGGATCAAATTCAGAGCAAATTAAGCTTTAAAATTGGTATTCTGATTATACTTACGGTGATTTTAGTACTGTTTTCGTCAGGCGTGTTTTACATTACACGCTTTACAGCCGATACCAACCGTAAGTTTCAGAAACAACTTGCGGCTCCGGCCAGCCTGATGTCGACAGGAAAGCTGAAATACGAAACTGCCATGGATACCCGAACCATGTCACAGCTGGTAGGCGACTCGGTGATCCATGCCATCATTATTGGAGTAAATAAAAAGATATACTATTCCAACGACAGCAGCATTCTCGATAAAACTGTCGATGAAGTTCCCTTCCTGCGTCGACTCGATGCTTTCGACCGACCATTAAGCGAACCTGTCTATAGCATGTCTGAAAACGGAAAGCAAGCTTTATGTATAGCCCCACTGTTTTTTGAAGATGGCAAATATCTGGGTTATCTATACCTGGCTACCGACACTGCTGCAATGAACCGTGCGAAAAACAACTACATCATCCTGTTTACTCTTGTGTCGGTAGTCGTAGTGGTCTTGCTTTCTCTACTCATCATTTACTTGTTCAACCATTTTATTTCGCATCGGATTAAATTTATCTTCAGAGGACTACAGGAGGTTAAAAATGGAAATCTATCCACCAACATTCCTGTTTATAGTCAGGACGAACTGGGGCAAATGGCCAATTCAATCAATGAACTAACAGCTTCCATCCGGCAGATTGTTCAAAGTATTCATGAAGAAATTCAGCGAATGCGTTCCTCGAGCAACGAACTTAGCGACAGTTCGCAATACATGGCCGAAGACGCCAATCAATTGGCCGCCATTGCCGAAGAGGTAGCTTCGTCGATGGAACAGATGGTGACCAACATCCAGCTCAATTCACAAAATGCAGGCGAAACAGAAAAAATAGCCAAAATTGCCGCTCAGGAAATGACCGAGGTAGGCAAATATTCGAGCGAAAGCCTCAGCTATATTCAGGAAATTGCCCAAAAGATTTCCATCATCAACGATATAGCTTTTCAGACCAACCTACTATCGCTCAATGCCGCTGTCGAAGCTGCCCGTGCCGGCGAAGCAGGAAAAGGTTTTTCTGTCGTCGCCGCCGAAGTTAAAAAACTGGCCGACCGAAGCCGTGTGGCCGCCGATGATATTCACAAACTCTCAAAAACCTGTGTAATTCAAACCGAAAAATCGGTAGAAAGCGTCAAGATTCTCGAGCCCGAAATCATGAAGACGGTGCAGCTGGTTCAGGAAATCAGTATGGCCAGTAAAGAACAAAATAGCGGTGCCGAACAGGTAAATATGGCACTGCAACAGCTTAACCAAATAACACAGAAAAATTCCACCAATTCCCAGACTATTGCCAATCAGGCTAAAGAACTTGACGAACAGGCAAATAAACTATCTCAAATCGTGTCGTATTTTAAATTTTAGTTAATCCGTGATCGGATTCGAAAAAAAAGCGTAAATTTGACTAAACCTTTAAAAGCAATAAATTGTCAAACCTCAAACCTGTGTTATATGAAAAGGATTGGATTAATCATAGCCGGAATCATCGGGAACCTAATGTTACTGTCCGGCCAGATCACCCTAACTTACAAAACCCACGGATTTCGTCCGGGCGATTCGCATGACTTTGTATTTATGACCCCTGCCAAGGAAGGATTGTCGGGACCAAATGTAATATGGGACTTCAGCCAGCTGGAAACCACCCAACGTTCTCTGACCAGTCATATGCTCGACATCAGCAATGCCCCCCAAAACGAAAATGTCTCCAATGCTAATTTTGTCCTAGAAGAATTCGGTAATTACTTTTATTTCAACAACACTTCCGGCAGCATGGAGCAATGGGCAACTATTTCAGGAAATAATATCCTCAGGTACGACCGCCCCATTGTTAAGCTTAAATTTCCTATGAGTTACGGATACAAGCTCAGTGGTAATTTCAACGGCGTACAGACCTGCTCTGCCTCCTGTTCCACACCGGTTTCCGGAACCTACGAAATTTATGCCGATGCATACGGTACCCTTATCCTTCCCAATGATATTGTGATTGACAACGTACTACGTGTTAAGCAAACCCGAACCATTCAATACGGACAGGGAAATACCATTACAGAGGTAACCTATCGCTGGTATAGTGCCAATGTTCGATATCCGGTATTTGTCATCATTAAATACATTACCCCACAACAATCGTATACCTCCGAAACGGCTATGTACGCACATGCAGGCAATCACAAGAAGTCGGCCACTCAGGTTGAACAGGCAGCTAATGCTTACTCATCCTTCGAGGTATTCCCAAACCCCTTTGATAACCAGTTTACCCTCCGTCTGAAGCTGTCCAATGCAACAAAACTATCCATCGACCTGTACGATATTAGCGGAAAACTGATTTACACTTTCTACAAACAGCATCGCTTTGCAGCCGGCGAACAGGATCTAATACTTTCGACCGAAAAACTACAACTGCAAAACGCATACTACTACCTGAAAATCAACGATGGAAATCAGACTTGGATTCAAAAAATAGTAAAACAATAATTTTGACGAGAATCATAACAAGCTCTTTCCTTTGGTAAGGAAAGAGCTTGTTTTTTTTCGGCAATACATCTTCAGGGAAAAGAATCATACGTTCCTCCAGCCAGCTTAGCCCCCAAAATGCAATCAATTGTAATGCTATTTTTTGAATTGAGCTAACTCCTGCTGTAACGATTCAACGGTCTGTTTGAGAGTATTAATTTCAGTAAGAAAATTCTGAGTAAGACGGGTAATAGTGCGGATACGGGCACGAAACTCAATTTTATCGAAAGGCTTGCAAATGTAATCATCGGCCCCGGCCTCCAGTCCCTGAATTTTTGAATCCCGATCATCCAGTGCTGTAAGCATAATAATGGGGGTATTTTTCAGGACGGGATTTTTTCGGGCCTGCATGCAAAATTCAAATCCATCCATGCCGGGCATTACCACATCGAGTACAATCAAATCGGGCTTGTTTTCTATAGCCATGCGTAATCCCGTCTCACCATCAGGCGCAAATAGCATGCGGTAAGGCTCGCGAGCAAGACTGGCCTCAATAAGCTTCAGCACCATAGGATCGTCATCTACTGCAAGCAATGTAATAGTTTTTTCTTCCATTTCAACAACCGGCATATATTATTTTTACAAATATAAACGATTTTCATCAGACACAAGCGAACCCACCGATTGTTGTCATATATTTTCAAAAATTTTCCAAATAGTTTATAAACAACATTTTGCGCAATACTTTCGAGAATCAATTAAAAAAACACTACCTTGTATTGCATAATATTATTTTTTATATATATCTTTGCAAAGAAAATTAATTGGCATTGCAACATTTATTGAAAAATTAACTCTTTAGCGATGAATTCTGAGAACTCTAAAGCCCAGATGCGTAAAGGTATTCTCGAGTATGGCATATTATTAATTCTTTCCCGACAGGATGCCTATGCATCGGATATCATCAACATGCTAAAAAAGGCCAACCTGATTGTGGTCGAAGGAACACTGTATCCACTACTTACACGTCAGAAAAATTCAGGATTACTTAGTTACCGATGGGAAGAGTCGCCCTATGGCCCTCCACGAAAATACTACTCCATAACCGAAAAAGGCAAAGCCTACCTGAAAGAACTGAATCAAAGCTGGGACGAACTGGTAAAAGCTATTGAATTCATTAGAGAAGGTAAAATGGATGTGAATTAATATAGTACCCCATGAGATATTATATTAACCGCAAAGACTTATGCAGAGGACGTAGAAAAATACACCTTACAGTATTAGCGCCATTATTTGCATTCTTTGCGGTCGAAAACCAATAAAATCAGTAACATAAACTATTTACGGATGAAGAAGGCATTAAACATTAATTTAGGAGGCATAGTATTTCACATCGATGAAGATGCCTATGAACGGTTACATGGATATTTGGCCGGGTTAGAACGGAAATTTGGTAATTCAGCAGAATCGAAAGAAATCATCGGTGATATTGAATCCCGGATGGCAGAACTGTTGCAGGAACGCATTTCGCGCAACAAGCAGTCGGTCGACATGGGTGATGTCGAATATGTGATATCTGTCATGGGAGGTCCGGAGGAAGTAGCCCACGAGACCGAATACGGTTCAAACCCCGAAGATTCGCACAAACGTTGGTACCAGCGAAAATTGTATCGTGACCCCGATGAAGCTGTTATCGGTGGGGTATGCAGTGGATTAGGAGCTTTCTTTGGAATTGATCCGGTAATATTAAGAATCCTGTTTCTGGTACTGCTATTTTTTGGCGGTTCGTCAGTACTGCTATATTTAATTCTGTGGATTGCTTTGCCTGCCGCACGTACCCCAGTTCAGAAACTCGAAATGCGCGGCGAGAACGTCAATGTTTCCAACATCGAAAAAGCAAGTCGCATGTCGTCACAGGACGGACCAAGAAGCGGCTGGCAGGTATTTTTCGAAACATTAGGACGAATATTGTCGGGCATTTTCAAAGCTGCCATAAAGGTATTGGCTGTTGTAGCAGGTTTGCTACTGATCATTATCGGGGCCTCGATGGTATTTTTCTTTATCGTCTTAAATACGGGCATTACAGGAGGATTTCATCCGCATGATTTTAATTTCAGCATTCCCATGCTATTTCATTTTGCAGTAATAGAGGGCAGCTGGGTATACCATCTTGCCAATTTTCTTGTGTTTATATTGCCAGTTCTGGCAGTCATTTATATAGGAATAAAGTTACTGCTGGGTTTTCGATTCAACGACCGGATGGTGTGGATATCGGCATTGATTCTCTGGCTATTGGGTATAGTGCTCTGGGTAGTTCTGGCCGTACAATCGGTACAAAGCATCAGGAGCGATAATACAGTGGAAGAAAATATCCACTTCATGTCGCTGCCCAACCGTACGCTGGTACTGGAAGTTAAAGATCCCTGCACACAACCTGGGCAAAACAGGAGCAAACTCAAAGTGAACGATAAAACAATGTATTACATCGGTACAAAAAATGAAATTGTAGGCCAATCTGAGCTCGTCATTGAGCGTGCATCGGGCAACGACGTTGAGGTGAGAATAGAAAAGTCGGCACGTGGCAAAGATGAACAGGAAGCTGAAGATCAGGCCAAAAAAATTTCGGTACAGCTTTCGCAGGTGGATAGCATTATCTATGTACCGGCCTGTTTTGTGATCAGCAAGCGATCTGACTGGCGTGTACAGCAGCTGAAAGTAATCGTAAAAATCCCCGCCGGACAGACGCTTTATATTTCACCCAATCTGAAAGACATTCTCGTCGATGCCGATTTAAACGAAACACGATGGATAAGGGAACTGCCAGGCAATACATGGATTATGACCAGTAATGGTCTGAAACAGGTTAATCCTTAGGCATAAACAACGGCTGTACCATTAGATTTTGCATATCAATCAGTTCGCAATAGACATGGCCAACCACCATTTGCATCGATACCAATATAGGAATACGATTGGCATCGTCGGTAAACCAGATAAGCATATCGTCTTTTGACTTAAAAACACGCCCAGGCTCAACAATAGGGGCAAATTTATGACAGGAAATTTTACCAAAACGGGTTGAAATAATCTCCTTGCCCCGGTAGCGAATTTCAAAAGGGAAAAGCTTGTCGGAAAAAAATGTATTAATCTTATAGGTATCGCCGTTTTTAGCGTCCGACAAATCCATCCGACGGATATAGTAAAATACACACATCATATCCATAATATCGGGCGGAACATCGTGAGGTCCGCTGCGGGATGAAATGACCTTATTGTTTTTCCGGTCAAAAATGGATTCATTGTAATATTTATAGCGTTTGCCTTCTTTTACATTCTGAATAGCAAACACCGGCAGATTCGATTCTTTCTCAAAATAGCTTTCATAAATATCTTTCACGCTGAAAAGTTCATCGGCAATCCCCACGGTTACAGCCTCTCCCTTTACGTGAAAGGTATTTCCCTTATCTTCAAGGGTAAGCACGACCTTACCACCAACAATAAAACCGTAACGCAACTGAAAAGTGAGCTTTTCTCCTCCCTGAAAAAAAGTATTGGGCAACAACCGAATGGGTTTATAGTTTGATGATTGAGCAAACATTTCGGAGCTGTTCATAAAAATAACCCCTCCACTCCAAATACCCATCAATCCAATGATTTCAAAACGGTATAAAAAAAATTTCAGCCAATTCATTGTACACCTATTAAAATATTCTGCTTTAAAAATCATTCATCGCATTCGATTGCCAGACGGTCGTAAGCCAGAAAAATTCCCTGCGGAAGTTCTTTTTCCACCTCGCTGTGAAAACCCAGCTGATGGCTGATATGGGTAATATAGCCATACTCCGGCTTAATTTCCTGAATCAAACCAATGGCCTCGTCGATCGAAAAATGGGAAATATGGTTTTGCTTGCGCAAGCCCGATACTACAAGGTAACGGCAACCGATCAACTTATTTTTTTCCTCGTCACTAATATATTTGATATCGGTCAGATAGGCAAAATTCCCGATTCTGAAGCCCAAAATGGGTAAACGATGATGCAGTAAGCGGATAGGAACAACCCTGATGCCTGCAACGTCAAACGGTTCAACGGAAATGGTATGCAATGTAACTTCGGGTACACCCGGATATTTGTGTTGAGCAAAAATGTAGGCATACTCCCTTTTCAACGCTTGCTGAACACGTTCCTCGGCATAAACATCCATAGGTTTTCCACTCAGGTAATTAAAAGAACGAATATCGTCCAGTCCACCGGTATGATCTTTGTGTTCGTGAGTTAAAAGAATAGCTTCGAGATGGGTTACCTTTTCCCTGAGCATTTGGTACCGGAAGTCGGGACCCGAGTCTATCACAAGGTTTACATTTCCCACCTGAATCAGTACCGACGATCGTAAACGTTTATCTTTGGGATCGGTCGACTGACAAACTTTACATCCACAAGCCACAACCGGCACTCCTTGTGAGGTCCCGGTACCCAGAAAAATCACTCTCATCCTAAATTTCTCTATATTGATTCCCCAAATTTCACGAAAATTATGGAATTTCACCCACGTTTTCTTCTTGAATAACACATTAAACTGAATAATCAGCCGTAATACAACCGGATAGCTATTTTTTTGAAACGATATTATTCATTAACAAAAACCCAAGAAACGAAACCTTTTGTTCGACGAAGTCTGTGACTTCGCCGCAGGTAAATGGTGGTCTCGACACTCGCGTAGCGGATAAATTTTGCCGATACCTTCCAATGCACACTTGTCAATCGTGGTCCGATATTTTTCCCATGCAATCTTTGCGACTATTATAATTAACATATAATCAGAATTTATAAAATATTTACGGATAAAACCCTCATGATACGTTTCTTCTTTTAACCAACTTCTCAACCAGAGCCATAGATTAGGACGAAAATGATTCAATTATGAATACATATTCTTATAATATGCATAAAAATACAATAATGAATAATCACAAATCCGCAGTAAGTATTTGATTTTCATTTTATAATTAAATTTAAAAAAGCGATAAAAATTCTAAAAAAAATGGAATATTTTTTGTTTAAAATAAAAATGATGATTATCTTTGTCGAGCAAAATTAAACGGAAATGACAACTCGAAAAATGTACAACATATCCATTATAGATAAGAAGCGCCTGCGAGGGTGAGAATGGTTATTTAATATAGCAAAGAAAATGAATCAGCCGTTCTCACCTACCCAAGAACGGCTGATTTTTTTAAATAAAATTGCAAAAATGTATTTTTATAAGTTTTAATGATAAAATACAAAATAAAGAGTTGAAAATGAGGATGCAAAGTGGATTACCCAAAGCGCAGGGGATGTACCATCCCGAGAACGAGCATGATTCGTGTGGGATTGGTTTTGTTGCGCACATTAAGGGACAGAAATCGCACGAAATCGTTCAGCGAGGGCTCGACGTGCTGATTAACATGACCCATCGCGGCGCCGAAAGTGCCGACAACAAAACGGGGGATGGTGCGGGCATTCAAATACAAATGCCGCATGAATTTTTTATTTCCCAAGGGATACAACTGCCTTCGCCCGGTAGCTATGGCGCCGGTATCGTGTTTCTTCCCAAAAATGAAACCAACGCAAAGCAGTGTCTTGAAATTTTTGAAAAAATTGTAAACGAGGAACGATTACAAATTATTACATATCGCGAAGTTCCGGTTAACAGTGGTTGCCTGGGCGAAATAGCCAAAAGCAACGAACCGGCTATGAAGCAGGTTTTCATTACCGGTAAATACGAACAAGAAGAACTGGATCGTAAGTTATTCATTGTTCGAAAATTATCGGAAAATGCTATCCGCAATTCAAACATACCCAACAAGGAAGCCTTTTACTTCCCGAGCCTTTCGACAAAGGTGATGATTTATAAGGGTATGCTTACGCCCATTCAGCTAAAAGAATATTTCCCCGATTTAAGCGACAGGAATATGATCAGCGCAATTGCCATGGTGCATTCGCGCTTCAGTACCAATACCTTTCCTACATGGGATCTGGCACAACCCTTCCGTTATCTTGCCCACAATGGCGAGATCAATACCATACAGGGCAACCGCAACTGGATGAAAGCCAGGGAAGGTCTGTTACAAACGGAACTTTTTGGAAAAGATATTCAGAAACTCTTTCCTATCATAGAACCGGGAAAAAGTGATTCGGCTTCGCTCGATAATGCACTGGAGTTTCTGCACCTGGCTGGTCGTAGCCTTCCTCATGCACTGGCTATGCTCATTCCCGAATCGTGGAATGAGAAAAATCCCATCCCCGAAAGTCTTAAGGCCTTCTACGAATACTATTCAACTATCATGGAGCCATGGGATGGTCCAGCTTCCATCGTATTCAGCGATGGTCGTTATGTAGGAGGTACTCTCGACCGAAACGGATTACGTCCGTCGCGCTATGTAATTACCAAGAACGACATCATTGCCATGGGTTCGGAAGTAGGTTGCCAGGTATTTCCTCCCGAAGATATCAAAGTGAAGGGACGTCAACGTCCGGGCAAAATTCTGCTGGTCGATACCAAACTCGGCATTATTATTCCCGACTATGAAATTAAGGAACAACTGGCTAAAATGCATCCCTACCAGCAGTGGCTCAAGGAAAGCCGTCTGATTCTTTCGGATATTCCTGTACGTCAGCGTGTTCCATCGGAACTGGGAGAAGATTTGCCCAAATATTCCAAGGTATTTGGCTATACCAAGGAAGACCTTGAAATGGTCATGATTCCTATGGCCACTGAAGGATACGAACCCACAGGTTCAATGGGTAATGATACCCCACTTGCCGTATTGAGTGAGCGCCCCTACCGGATGTTCAATTACTTCCGCCAGCTCTTCGCCCAGGTAACCAACCCTCCCATTGACCCCATTCGCGAAAGTCTAGTAATGTCGTTGACCAATTATATTGGGTCGGTATCGAAAAATGTGCTGGTAGACTCGCCAGCCCACTGCAAGTCAATCAAGTTTAAATCGCCGATCATTACCAATACCGACCTTGCTAAGCTTAAAAATTTGAATGAAGAAGGATTCCGTCATAAAGATATTTCCATCCTCTTCCCGGCCAATGGAGGGGAAGATGCTCTTGAAAAGAGGCTGGAGGAGATCTGCATAGAAGCTGAGAAGGCAGTCGATGAAGGGTATAACTATATTGTACTTTGCGACCGTGGGATAAGTGCAGAATGGGCTCCCATACCTTCGCTACTGGCTACAGCTGCGGTTCACCACCATCTCATTGAAAAGAAGAAACGCATGCAGGTGGGACTTATCGTAGAGAGCGCCGAACCGCGCGAAGTGCATCATTTTGCTTGCCTTATTGGCTACGGCGCTAGCATTGTAAACCCATACGGTGCTTTTGCTATCATCAGCGACCTTTGCCAAAAAGGTAAAATCAAGCACGATTATGTAAAAGCCCGCGAATTATACATTAAAGCTATCGACGCAGGGCTACTCAAGATTATGTCGAAGATGGGCATATCTACCCTGCGCAGTTATCATGGTGCACAAATCTTTGAAGCCGTTGGTATTGGCGAAAATGTTATAAATAAATACTTTGTTGGCACCCCAAGTCGTATTGGCGGTCTTGGCTTTAAGGAAATACAGGAAGAAGTACTGAAACCCCATCGCGAGTTCTTCCAATTAGGGCTCAACGGTGATCTTAAAACCTTTGGTTTTTATCACTATCGCAAGGAAGGTGAACAGCACGGTTGGGATCCCGATGCCATTGGGCTGTTGCAATGGGCTACCCGTACCAATAACTACAGCAAGTTCAAAGAATTTACCTCGTACGTCAATCAGCGCAACCAAACGCCACTATTTTTGCGAGGCTTCTTTGGCTACAAAACCAACCCCATCCCCATTGATGAGGTAGAACCGATATCCGAAATAACCAAGCGCTTTATCACGGGAGCTATGTCGTTTGGATCTATCAGCAAAGAAGCTCACGAAGCGCTGGCTGAAGCGATGAATAAAATAGGTGGTAAGTCCAACACGGGTGAGGGTGGTGAAGACAGCGAACGATTCAAACCCCTGCCCGACGGACGTTGGTTGAGAAGTGCCGTAAAACAGGTAGCTTCGGGACGTTTTGGGGTTACTGCAAATTATCTGGTCAATGCAGATGAAATTCAAATTAAAATAGCTCAGGGTGCTAAGCCCGGCGAAGGGGGTCAGCTGCCCGGTATCAAAGTCAACAAGGTCATTGCTCGCTTGCGGCACTCTACACCGGGAATTACCCTAATTTCGCCTCCTCCGCACCATGATATTTATTCTATCGAAGACCTCAAACAGCTTATATTCGACCTAAAATGCATCAACCCAAATGCAAAAATCAGCGTTAAGCTGGTATCGGAGAATGGCGTGGGTACCATTGCCGCTGGCGTGGCAAAAGCTAAAGCCGACGTGATAATCATCTCGGGCAGCGAAGGGGGTACCGGAGCATCACCCATCAGCTCCATCAAGCATGCAGGGCTACCCATGGAAATGGGTATCTCCGAAACGCACCAAACACTGGTAATGAACAACCTGCGCGGACGGGTTCGTTTGCAGACCGATGGTCAGCTTAAAACAGGGCTCGATGTAGTGATTGCAGCTATGCTGGGGGCTGAGGAGTTTGCCTTTGCTACCACTGCTCTCATTGTTCTGGGCTGCGTAATGATGCGTAAATGCCATTTGAATACCTGCCCGGTAGGTGTTGCTACCCAGGAAGAGGAACTGCGCAAACGCTTTACCGGTCGATCCGAATATGTAGTCAACTATTTCACCATGTTGGCTCAGGAAATCCGTGAACTCATGGCCGAAATAGGGGTACGCAAATTCGACGAACTGGTAGGTCGGGCCGATCTGCTTACCATACGCAGCTTCCCCAATCACTGGAAAGCTAAGACAGTCGATGTATCCAAGCTGGTTTATGTTCCCAAGGAAGCTAAAATTTATCCCATTCACTACACTACACCCCAGCATCACGACATCGACAAACAAATTGACCATGAACTGATACGTTTGGCCAATGCCGCCCTGAAAAGCAAAGATAAAGTGTGGATTGCCAAGCCGATAAGCAATGTCGACCGTACGGTAGGAGCCATGCTATCGGGCGAAGTGGCCAAAAGGTATGGCGACGAAGGTTTGCCTCACGATACCATCAACGTACACTTCACCGGTTCTGCAGGACAAAGCTTTGGTGCATTCCTAGCCAAAGGCATCACCTTTAAGCTGGAAGGCGATGCCAACGACTATCTGGGCAAAGGTTTATGCGGTGGAAAAATTATTGTTGTACCCCCGACGGGTTCAACCTTTGTTCCTGAAGAAAATATAATTGTAGGGAACACCCTACTCTATGGCGCCACCAGTGGCGAAGCCTACATTCGTGGAATTGCCGGCGAACGCTTCTGCGTACGTAACTCAGGTGCCTATGCTGTTGTAGAAGGTGTTGGCGACCATGGCTGCGAATATATGACCGGCGGTAGAGTGGTGGTATTGGGTCGCACAGGCCGAAATTTTGCTGCAGGTATGAGTGGTGGTATAGCCTATGTCCTGGATGTCGACGGTAATTTTGATTACTTCTGCAACAAAGGCTTGGTAGAACTCACCCCGCTCGAAAGCATCGAGGATATTAAAGAGGTTCAGCAGATGATCAGCAACCATCTGTACTACACCAACAGCAGCTTGGCCGAGCGAATCCTTACCAACTGGAACGAATATCTGCCTAAGTTTGTAAAAGTATTGCCGCTGGAATACAAGAAGGTACTTGAAGAACAAAAGTTGATGCAACTGCAGGCAAAACTTGAACTTACCGAGGATGAGCCACACCGTAGATATTAAGAGAAAATTATTGTCTGACCATAAAAGATAAAAAAATGGGAAATCCAAAAGGATTTATGACGGTTCCAAGAATTGAGGCAGGGAACCGACCAATTTCAGAACGTTTGGAGGACTACAGTGAAGTAGAACAGACGCTCAATGACAATGAACGACAGCTTCAGGCATCGCGTTGCATGGACTGCGGTATTCCTTTCTGTCAGTGGGGATGTCCGGTAGGCAATACCATGCCCGAATTTCAGGATGCCATGTACAAGGGCAACTGGGAAGAAGCCATTAAGATATTGCACTATACCAACAATTTTCCCGAATTTACCGGCAGAATATGTCCGGCACCCTGCGAAAAGGCTTGCGTGCTAAACATACACGAGGAACCTGTTACCATTCGGGAAAATGAGTGTGCTGCCGTAGAAAAGGGTTTTGCCATGGGTTATATTAAACCGCAACCCCCCAAGGTACGTACTGGCAAGAAAGTTGCCGTTATTGGTTCCGGACCGGCCGGACTGGCAGCAGCCGACCTGCTTAACAAATGGGGACACACGGTAGTTCTCTACGAAAAAGATGAAGCCGTGGGCGGGTTACTTCGCTTTGGCATTCCTGATTTTAAACTCAACAAGAGCGTTATCGACCGCCGGGTAAAAATCCTCGAAGCCGAAGGCCTGATCATCAAAACCAACACCATGGTTGGGGTTGATGTCAAGGGTAAAGATCTCATGAAAGAATTCGATGCGGTATGTATTGCTATAGGTGCCGGTAAACCCCGAGACCTCAACGTACCAGGCCGAGAACTAAAAGGTATCCACTTTGCCATGGAATATCTGACGCAACAAAACCGTGTAAATGCAGGCAAAGAATTCAGTCCTGAGGAACGAATTCATGCCCGGGGTAAACATGTACTAGTAATCGGTGGCGGTGACACAGGGAGCGACTGTATTGGTACTGCCAATCGTCAAAAAGCGCTAAGTGTAACCCAGATTGAAATTCTTCCCAAACCTCCAGTTAAAAGATTGCCCGACAATCCCTGGCCCTATTGGCCAAGCGTATTGAAAACCTCCAGCTCGCATGAAGAAGGCTGTAGCCGTTTCTGGAGCCTTTCGACCAAACGTTTTATTGGCGAAAACGGACATGTAAAAGGAGCTGAGGTGGTTGAGGTTAAATGGGAAAAGGACGCCAATGGCCGTATGACCATGATCGAAATTCCGGGGACCGAACGTATCATTCAGGCCGACTTGGTATTTCTTGCCATGGGATTTGTTTCACCCGTTCACGAAGGATTACTCGATGAACTGGGAGTTGAATACGACCAGAGAGGCAATGTAAAGGCTAGCCCCGATAAAAGAACCAGCGTTGACAAAGTTTTCGTTGCCGGAGACGCAACCCGCGGAGCATCACTGGTAGTTCATGCTATTGCCGAAGGTAGAAAAATGGCAAAACATGTTCATGAATTCCTGACAAAAAACGCATGATCATTGATTTAAGGAACTCTGCCTTTTAATAGGCAAAGTTCCTTTCAAAAAAATCCAATATATTTACAAAAACTAAGATTATTAAACACCTTTGATTCTGCAAGCGACAGAATTAAATTAAGCAAAAGTAAAATTATGAAAGTAGCCATAGTTGGAGTAAGCGGTGCCGTTGGCCAGGAATTTTTGAAAGTATTGGAAGAAAGAAATTTTCCTGCCGACGAGCTGGTATTATTTGGATCCTCACGTAGTGCTGGTAGCACATACACTTTTAAAGGGAAAAGCTATACTGTTAAAGAACTGAAGCACAATGATGATTTCAAGGGCATTGACATTGCTTTGGTTTCAGCAGGAGCCAGTACCTCTAAAGAATTTGCTGCTGATATCACGCGTTTTGGGACAGTAATGATTGACAATTCCAGTGCATTCCGGATGGACGAGGACGTACCCCTGGTGGTCCCTGAGGTTAATCCTGAAGACTGTAAAAACCGTCCAAGAAACATTATAGCCAATCCCAACTGCTCGACCATTATTATGGTGGTTGCGCTAAAACCAATTCACGACCTGTCGCCCATTAAGCGTATTCATGTAGCTACCTATCAGGCAGCAAGTGGCGCAGGAGCGGCTGCCATGGAAGAGCTCAAAACCCAGATAACAGAAGTTATTAACAACCAGCCGGTTACGGTAAATAAGTTTAAATATCAGTTGGCTTTCAACCTGATTCCGCAAATTGATGTTTTCCTCGACAACGACTATACCAAGGAAGAAATGAAGATGCATAATGAAACCCGCAAAATTATGCATGCCGATATTGCCGTCAGTGCCACGACAGTTAGGGTTCCCGTATATCGTGCCCATTCCGAAGCGGTATGGGTCGAAACCGAAAGGCCCCTTGAAATTGCCGATGTACGTGCTGCGATGGAAAAGGCCGAAGGTTTAGTCGTCGAAGATGATCCCAAAAACAGCATATACCCTATGCCCCTCTTTGTAGCCGGTAAAGATCCTGTGTATGTAGGCCGGTTGCGCAAGGATATTGCCAACCCCAATGGATTAACCTTCTGGTGTGTAGGTGATCAGATTAAAAAAGGGGCCGCACTGAATGCTGTACAAATAGCTGAATATCTCATCAAAAACCGTCTGCTGTAAACTCCGCAAGACTCTCAACATACCACCGCTCATAATACATGAGCGGTTTTTTTATTACCAAAATCAACCATGTTTATGTCGAAAAAAAGTATATTTGCAATATAGGGACACTGTAATAGTCGTTTCGGCGGCTGAAAGTCCATAAATTCTTTACATAACACATCGTTCAAAGAAATCTGCTATTAAAGTACGTATGTGCCTTTGATTTATCGAATTAACCGATGAAGATGATGCAAAAAATATCAACCATAAAGAATACATTGATATTCGCGGAGGACACAAAGGATCGAATTTGTGTGGTCTGTACATCATTGTATAGCAACGTCATATTTTTGGCTTGTAGATTGAAGTAAAAAGAATGAGTGTTAGTCCCCTATGGAATCAAATCAAAATCTCAATTACACCTTTATATAAATTCTATAGCTCAATAAAGGCAGAAATGTAGACTTAACAGAACAGTATAAAATTTAAATGCTCTAAAAATAATTACCTATGAAGGATTTTCTGAAAATGTTACTGGCAGTAGTAATCGGCTTTTTCCTGACCAGCATTTTACTTTTCTTCTTTATGATTGGAATGATATCGAGTCTTGTTCCTACTGAGGAAATATTGACTGTGGAACCTAATACCATAATAAAGATCAGCTTTGATCGTCCGATTGTTGAACGAAGCACGCACAATCCCTTTGAAGAGATAGACTGGACGAGTATGAGCCGAAAAAATATATACGGACTGAATGAAATCCTTGATAATCTGGCAAAAGCTAAAGATGATGACAATATTGCGGGCATTTACCTCGAACTCTCGGAAATAGATGCCGGCATAAGTACTATTAAAGAAATTCGGCAGGCACTGGAAGATTTTAAGAAAAGTGGCAAATTTATCATTGCCTACAGCGATTATCTTACACAGAAAGCATACTATCTGGCCAGCATAGCCGACAGGGTCTTTTTAAATCCTCAGGGGAGTATCGAATGGCAAGGATTAAGGTCAGAGATCATGTTTTTCCGTGGCACCTTGGAAAAGCTGGGCGTTGAACCTATTGTAATACGACATGGCAAGTACAAAAGTGCAGTCGAACCCTTTACCAACGACCAGATGAGTCCGGAAAACCGACAACAGCTGCAACAGCTTGTACAGGGCATATGGCAGAATATTCTTAACGATATTGCGGCTACCCGAAAGATAAGTAAAGATACGCTTCAGCTTATTGCCAATCAGCTATTAGCCTACAACCCCGACAGCTGTTACCGGCTGGGCCTGATAGATAGTCTCGCCTATCAGGATGATATGAAAAAAATCCTAAGCACACAGGTCGCATGCAAGGAAAATGAACTGAAGATTGTCGACTACAATAAATACACGAAAGTACCCAAAAATTACGGGGGTAAAGGACTAGCCAAGAATAAAATTGCCATCATATATGCCCATGGCGATGTGATAATGGGAAAAGGAGATGAAGGAACGGTTTCGGCGGAACGTATCTCAAAAGCTATACGCGAAGCACGCGAGGATTCATCGATAAAAGCCATTGTATTACGCGTCAACTCGCCCGGAGGAAGTGCGTTGGCCTCAGAAATTATTTGGCGCGAAGTTAAACTGACCACTCCGGTTAAACCTGTGGTAGCTTCGCTGGGCGATGTAGCTGCCTCGGGAGGTTACTATATTGTCTGTGCAGCAAATGCTATTGTAGCACAACCCACAACCATCACTGGGTCAATCGGTGTTTTTGGCATTCTCTTCAATGCAAAAGATCTGCTCAATAAAAAACTGGGCATAACTACCGATGTGGTAAAAACCAACGATTATTCAGATTTCCCTTCCTATTCGCGCCCTATGTCGACCATTGAAAAGAAAAGGCTTGAAATGGAAATCGACCGCATTTACAATACCTTCGTTCAACATGTAGCCGAAGGCCGTAAAATGACAACTGATCAGGCCGACAGCTATGGTCAGGGCAGAGTATGGAACGGAATCGATGCCCTTGCCATTGGCTTGGTCGATACCCTCGGAAATATTAACGATGCCATAAAATTAGCTGCAAAATTGGCTAAAATTGATAATTACCGGATTGTAGGCATGCCTAAGACCGAAGAATCGCTGGAAAAACTACTGAAAGAGCTTACCGAAACTAAAGAAATGAAGGTATTTCAGAAACTGTCGGACAAGATGCCATTTATACAGACATTTTTATCGCTTAGCCGGATGGAAGGCATACAAACGAGACTGCCATTTGAAATAACCGTATATTGAAGCTGACAGCTATGCTAAACTTTATTTTTAGCCTTTTCATGGGATTGGTAGTACTAACTATCCTGATAGTATATGTGGTTTATCTGATAGAATGGATGAAGCTTCCCTTTCGCAGCCGTTGGGTAAAAATTGGAGCATATTTGCTGATAACGCTGGCACCCGTTGTAGGATTGTTAATTTACAAGTACTCAAAAAAATGGTTTATCGGCCCGGCAAAATAGGTAATATACTGGGCTAGCTGACCTTTAGAGCTATCTTGGGATGTACGTTTAGGGATGGAAAAAGAGAAAATATTTTTATCGGAATATGCGGCGCGGGAATACAGGAAGTTACTTCGTTGTGCGCGAGAGTCGGCCGTACCGGTCGATGTAAACCAGTTACATACCGCATTAATGCTTGCGGGGCGTGCCTGTCGCAGAGCTCACCAGCAGATCAACGAACCATTGCTGGTACAGTCGTTACAGGTAGCCCAGATTGTAGTTGGTGAGGTAGGATTGGGATCAGCACCTGCCTGTGCAGCACTCATGTATAAGTTTGTCGAAAACCAAACACTCAATATCGACGATATCCGAGGCTATTTAGGCGAAAAGATTGCAAGGCAAACCCTCGAGTTGGCCAAGTTGTCGACTACATCGAACTATACCCACGAACAGGCCGAAGCTTACCGTAAAATGCTATTCGGACTAACGCACGATATCCGGGTAATATTGGTCAAACTTGCCGACCGACTCTATACCTTACGTAACCTCGAAAACGAAGAACCAGCTACCCAAAACCGATTATCGTACGAGGCATTTGACATTTACGCCCCCATAGCACATCAGCTGGGACTATATCAGATAAAAACCGAACTGGAAGACCTGGCTCTGAAGTATACCCATCCCGAAATGTATAATTACATTGTAAAGAAACTTCAGGAAACTGCCCCAGCCCGTAATCGGTACATTAAAGACTTTATTGCTCCCATCAAAACCGAACTGGACAGGCTGCAATTACGGTATACTATTAAAAGCCGCACCAAATCTATTTTTTCGATATACAACAAGATGCGCAAACAGAATATTGATTTTAACGAGGTGTACGATCTGTTTGCCATACGAATTATCCTGGACACCGAAGCCCGGAACGAACAAAGCGAGTGCTGGAAGGTATTTTCGTTGGTAACCAACCTTTACCCTTCGAATCCCGAACGCATGCGCGATTGGATTACCGTCCCCAAATCAACCGGTTATGAGTCGTTACATGCCACGGTACAAGGGCCTGAACATAAGTGGGTCGAAGTACAGATACGTACCACCCGAATGGACGAGATAGCCGAAAAAGGTATGGCCGCCCATTGGAAGTACAAGGGGCGTGGCACCAATAGCGATTTTGACGAATGGCTTAACAAAATAAGGGACATACTTGAAAAAGGACAATTCGGCAGCGTCGGTGAAGATAGTGACTTGGAGCTTACCCAGTATGCCAAGGAAATATTCGTCTTTACCCCAAAAGGGCAGCTCAAGGTACTACCCAAGGGCGCAACGGCACTCGATTTTGCCTACGAAATACATACCGATGTAGGTAACAGCTGCATTGGTGCAAAGGTCAACGGCAAAAGCGTTCCCATCCGCTATGAACTCCATAATGGCGACCAAGTAGAAATCATCACCTCCAAAACCCAAAAGCCTAAAGCCGACTGGCTCGATTTTGTAATCACCCCAAAAGCCAAATCAAAAATCAAACTGGCACTGAAAGAAGAAGTTATTCAACAGGCCGAAATTGGAAAGGAAATATTTAAACGCCGTCTGCGCAACTGGAAAATCATTTACAGCGACCTGCTCGTTAGCCGATTGCTCAAACACTATAAGCTGAAAAATGCCATTGACTTTTATGCCCTTATCGCTAACGAAAAAATAAATCTCAACGAAGTAAAAAGCATTATCACCTCGCCCGAAAAAGAAGAAACCGGTGGTCCCGATAAAATCGAAAATTTCCCTATCGAAAAAATTGTATCGGGATATACCGGAACGAGCGAAGAGGTTCTGGAAATAGATGAAAAACTGTTGAATAACGTCGACTACAAGCTTGCCAAATGTTGTTCACCTATTTTTGGTGATGAAATTTTTGCTTTTGTAACCATCAACGATGGGATTAAGATTCACCGGGTTACCTGTCCCAATGCGCCCGACATGCTCAACCGCTACAGCTATCGGGTGTTAAAAGCCCGATGGGTAGGCGAAGACAGCAGTACAAATTTTCAGACAGCCATTAAAATATCCGGCAGCAACGAAATTGGCATACTCAGTAAAATTTCGGATGTAATAGCCAAAGACTTACACGTGCGTATGCGATCGATCAACATCGACACACAGGAGAATCAGTTTGTCGGCATCATCAAACTTTTTGTCAGGGATGTAAAATACCTCGATATGCTCATTCATAAGTTGCTAAAAATAAAGGGGGTATATTCGGCAACCCGGGTAGATGGTATCTGAAGTCTGTCTTATTTTCCTAAAGTATAAAACAAATAGTAACTAACCCCGAGCGCAAAAGGGTCGGTTGTTTTTCCAAATCCAGCCATATAATAGGGCATAATAGATTTATTGCCGGTATTGTAGATTTTACGGTTTATCTTTACCTCCCATCCCAGAGCAAAATGCCGGCTGAGTTGAGTACGTAAGCCTACTGAAAAATCGATCCACACATATTGATGATCGGTAGTTCCAAAGCTATAGTAGCGTGTTCCCCAGAATCTATCGGGGATTACAATATCCTGTGCCCTATGCTGCGTAAGGGAATACCCAATATGCATACCCAGAAAAATAAAATTCCGTTCACCCCGACGATTACGACGATTGATATTCCGCTCGAATCCACCCCGAACATAATAACCCGATGAACGATAGTCAAAACTTTTAATGCTATCGGATACCTGTCGCGAAAAATTCAGATGACCTCCATCGACCGTAACTGCAAACGAATTTTTGTGGATCCAGCCCATTTTGCCATTGACCGAATATTTTCCCGACACCACCAGTTGTTCGGCCATGCCCCATCCGTCGAAAGCCACATAAAACTCATTTTTTATGCCCGACAGGGTATCCTCCTGTGCTGCTACTGAAATGGCGGCCAAAAAACTGACACCCACGATTAAAGAAAATAAGGCTTTCCGGCTACAGCCGGCCAATACAGACGATCTCATAGGTCAACTAACAAGGTTGGACACAAATTTACTCTTTTACTTCCAACTTGAAACCTGTACGATGAATATTTTGTATAGTAATATTGGGATCGTCCTTTAATATTTTACGCAGCTTGGTAATATATACATCCATGCTTCGACCCATAAAATAATCGTCGTCGCCCCAGATGAGTTTTAGGGCAAAATCGCGTCGTACAAGTTGGTTTTTATTGATACACAGCAATCGCAGCAGGGCCGATTCCTTGTTGGTAAGATTACGGGTATTTTGGTCGATACTTATCACTTGGTTACTTGCATCGAAGGTATAGCGGCCAATTTGATAAATTTCTTTCTCTACCACCACATCAGCCTGCTGATGGGTACGTCGAAGTACCGCTTGTATCCGCAACAACATTTCTTCGGTCGAAAAGGGTTTGGTAAGATAATCATCGGCCCCAATGAGAAATCCTCGCACCTTGTCTTCACGCATGGCCTTGGCCGTAATGAAAATTATGGGGATACGTTCATCTTTTTTACGTATCTCCTCTGCTACAGTAAAACCATCCTTAACAGGCAACATCACATCGAGCAATATCAGATCGTAAAGCACGGTACCCCACATACTCATGGCTTGCTGGCCATTATCAGCCCAATCGACAGCATAACCTGCATCGATGAGTAGATCGCGAATAACCTCTCCCAAATTTTTATCATCTTCTACCAGAAGAATTTTAGCCAGGCTTTTCATTGCTTTCCCTTTTTATGGACAAAAACACTATTTTACTGAAAGGGTATAAAAATATCAAATCTCGAACCTTTGCCGGGTTCACTTTTTACTGTAATGGTTCCGCCATGAGCCTCGGTCATAATTTTCACATAATACAACCCAATCCCTGTCCCCTTCACATCATGAACATTACCGGTAGGAACACGATAAAACTTATCGAAGATATATTTTTGATTCTGAGGAGCAATGCCTATTCCCTGATCAACCACAGAAATCTGAATCCCCCCATCCACATTGGCAGTAAAGATATCAATCACCGGTTCGCCCCTGGAATATTTACAGGAATTGTCGACCAGATTTTTGATAATATTGGAAAAATGTAAGGGATCGACCATGGCTGTACTTCGTGTAGCCTCGAAATGATAATGCAGACTTGCCTGCTTTTGCTGTAAGTCGACAAAAAAATTGTCGATAGCATTCTGAATCAGTTCATGTATATCTACCTCTTCGCGGTTGAGTTCGTACTCCCTTTTATCGAGCTGAGCCATACGCAGCACATGTTCCACCTGCAATTGCATACGGTGATTCTCTTCGTGGATAATCCGGGCATATTTCTGAATCTTTTCCGGTTGTTTCGATACATCCATTTTCATCAACATCTCGGAGGTAATAGCGATAGTACTGATGGGCGTTTTGAGCTCGTGCGTCATATTATTGATGAAGTCCGACTTCATTTCCGAAAGTTTTTTATGTCGGAAAACTGAAAATATGATATAGACAAACGATAATATGATCACTATCAAAAATATCACCGACAGAATCAGCCAGTTCCAGATGCTGCAAATGATGCTTCGCGAAACTGTCGGAAAAACCACCTCGACCCTTGCTGATACCTGAGGATTCAGGTCATACAAACATTTTTTAAACTTTTTACCTTCATCGCCCAAGGGAACATAACCCGGCGTGTGGTATATGATCGAATCGGTCGAGTTGATTATCACGGCATATTCATAGGGCTCGCGGATTTTATTAAACTCCACCAGTTTTTTAAATATTGAATCAAAATTATAGTGCGACATTAGCAGCAGAATACCCTTTTCGGTACTATCGGTAAGCGGATAAGGATGCTTATTGTTGATTTTCACGATTCTGTCTACAGTTCCACACAAAGCATTGTAGGCTCGCTGTTCGAAATGCTGCTGCGACAATTCTATAGCCTTATTGACCCAGAAGGCCTGAGTCACGATAAGTCCCACCAGCGATACTGCCGACAATACTACAATAAGCACAATTATCCGGTTTCGCATGAATGCTGCTTTTTATCCTTTTGTTACAAAGATAGTTGAAAATCATGGACATGTCCGACAAATTAACTCTATCTTAACACGATAATTTTCCCGACTTTATTCCTGAGGATTTCCTATTGCCTTTGCATGATGCAAAAATTGAAACGAACGACATCCATTTTAAAATAAAAACAATTTTCCACGGACTAAAAACGATTCATAATCGTTACAGCATAACAAAATTTTGTTGTATCTTGCACAAAAACCATATCCATGGAAACGGTACGTGTTGGTTTGATTGAGAAAGACCCTTGGCTTACCCCTTACCGAGAGATCATTTTGCGACGTCACAAGGCAGCGATCCTGAGAGAAGAGATACTTTGCGGTAGCCGACGCCTGCAGGATTTTGCCACCGGACATTTGTACTACGGGCTTCATAAGACGACTGAGGGTTGGGTATTTCGTGAATGGGCGCCTAATGCTACGGCAATATATCTGGTAGGCGATTTTTCGGCATGGCAGAAGGATCAGCGGTATGCCCTGAAAAAGTTGACCCATGGCAATTGGGAAATTGAACTGCCATCGGACACGTTTAAACATGGGGATAAGTATAAACTGCTTGTCTGCTGGTCGGGAGGAAGTGGCTATCGTTTGCCATCGTACACCCGCTATGCCATACAGGACCCCGTAACGTTGGTCTTTGACGCAAGTGTATGGGATCCCCCTACCCCCTATGTGTGGCAGTGCCCCGAATTTGTCCCCTCATTTAAACATCCGCTCATATACGAAGCCCATGTAGGTATGTCGTCGGAAGAAGGTAAAATAGCTTCCTTCAACGAATTTACCGAACACATACTGCCACGCATCAAACACCTCGGCTATAACACCATTCAGCTCATGGCCATTCAGGAGCATCCCTATTACGGATCATTTGGGTACCATGTGTCCAACTTTTTTGCGGTATCATCACGTTTTGGCACCCCCGACGATTTGAAAAAACTCATCGACACAGCCCATCAAATGGGTATAGCCGTAATTATGGATCTTGTGCATTCGCATGCCGTTAAAAATGAGTTGGAAGGTTTGGGAAACTTTGATGGCAGCCCGTACCAGTATTTCCACACCGGAAACCGCCGGCACCACATTGCTTGGGACTCCCTGTGCTTCAATTATGGCAAAAACGAAGTCATTCACTTTCTGCTATCCAACTGCCAGTACTGGCTTGCCGAATACCATTTCGACGGTTTCCGCTTCGACGGGGTAACCAGCATGATTTACCTCGATCATGGGTTGGGAAAAAATTTCACCCACTACGATATGTATTTCGACGGCAATCAGGACGAAGATGCCATTGTGTATCTGATGCTGGCCAACAAGCTTATCCATGAAATACGACCCAAAGCCATAACTATTGCCGAAGAGATGAGCGGTATGCCCGGCCTGGCTGCCCCCCTGCACGAAGGGGGATACGGTTTCGATTACCGCCTAGCCATGGGTGTGCCCGACTATTGGATAAAGATTATCAAGGAACTGCCCGATGAACACTGGCGAATGGGTGAACTCTACCACGAGCTCACCACACGACGCCCGGAAGAAAAAACAATATCGTATGCCGAATCGCACGACCAGGCACTGGTAGGCGACAAAACTCTGATGTTCCGCCTAGCCGACAAGGAAATGTATTTTCATATGGCCAAAAACGACACCAACCTGATCATCGACCGGGCCATAGCACTGCACAAAATGATTCGACTAGCTACCCTTGCAACCGCCGGTGCCGGATACCTTAATTTCATGGGAAATGAATTCGGACACCCCGAATGGATCGATTTTCCGAGGGAGGGAAATAACTGGTCGTATCAGTATGCCCGTCGCCAATGGTCGCTGGTCGATAATCCCAACCTTAAATATCATTACCTCAACGACTTTGACAAAGCCATGATAGAATGGGTGCAAAAAGTTTCCCTGTACGACGATCCATGCACTGTTCTTCATCGCGCCGACGAAGAAAACAAGGTACTTGCTTTCTCCCGCAAAAATTATCTTTTCCTTTTTAACTTTCACCCCACCCAGTCGTTCATCGACTACAGCCTGCCAGTGCCTGCAGGTAAATATCACGTAGTACTCACTACCGATGATGCCTGCTTTGGAGGCTTCAACCGGGTGGACAAGGAGTATATCTATTATACCTACTCAGGCAGCGTAATATCTACCTCCAAAGTCAACCTGTTGCGTATTTACCTGCCCAATCGAACGGCTATTGTGCTGGAACAAATGCCTATAAAAAAGGTTTATGAGATTGTAGGTAAATAAGGTTTCAAAGTTCAGATGGTTCCGTCAACATACCGAAATTAGTACCGTATGGCAACCCAATTATTACGAACACATCATCCGCAACGAAACCGAATGGAAACGTATCCGTCAATACATTGAAAATAACCCAATCCATTGGAAAAACGATAAAAATTATTCATGAAAAACAATCCCCGAATACACCACCGCCGTTCCATCCGGTTGAAAAATTACGACTACGCATCGCCGGGGGCGTATTTCGTAACCATGGTAACGCATGGGCGACAATGTTTATTTGGACAAATTGTTGATGGCAAAATGCAATTAAATGAATGCGGTGAAATTGTGCGTGATGAATGGTTAAAAACCGAAATAATTCGACCGCGGGTACAATTGGATTTATTTGTTATTATGCCCAACCACATTCACGGAATCATCATTTTAAATGATGACGTTTATTGTAGGGGCACGTTGCAACGTGCCCCTACAATAACACAAACACAACGTGCCCCTACATTTGAACAATTCGGGAAACCCACATCCGATTCGATACCCACCATGATTCGTTTATTTAAATCCGCCACCACAAAACGAATTAATGAATACCGAAATACCCCCGCCGTCCCCGTATGGCAACGCAATTATTAAGAACACATCATTCGCAACGAAACCGAATGGAAACGTATCCGTCAATACATTATAAATAACCCAATCCATTGGAAAAACGATAAAAATTATTCATGAAAAACAATCCCCGAATACACCACCGCCGTTCCATCCAGTTGAAAAATTACGAGTATGTGCGAAAAATTTTTCGTCCATACATTGCCAGGCCGGGGCATACGATGTCATAACGAGAGTCCTTAATCCTCATTCCTACCCCGTGTGCCACAGGCAGCCCTATCGGAGAAGAAAAGAAAGCTCGGAGTAGGGAGGCTCCGGGCATTGTGTATACCACTGGGGTAATGCTGAAGCGGCCTTACAGCTCGGCAGCGTTGTAGCGAGGCTCGAGTAGTTGGGCAAGCAACAAGTATTTTTGATAAAGTTTTTTATACACGGCCACCTGGTGCGGATTGGGTAGGTAGGTGGTTTCGTAACCGCTACCCATAGCCTGCTGGGCACTGGGTAATGTGGGGTACAGACCGGCCACCACGGCAGCGGCCATAGCCGAACCCAACGCACAGGCCTGGTCCGACTCTACCACATGTATGGGCATATCGAGCACATCGGCCAGGATCTGCATCACCAGCGGTGACTTTTTCGACACACCTCCAATAGCGCTTACGCTCTCTATTTTCACTCCTTCGTTTACAAATCGGTCGACGATGGTTTTTGCCCCAAAAGCGGTAGCCTCGATAAGGGCACGAAAAACCATTCCGGCGTCACTCCCCAGTGAAAGACCGGCTATTGCTCCCTTGAGCAACTGGTTGGCATCGGGGGTACGACGTCCGTTGAGCCAATCGAGCGCAATCACGGTCGATTCGCTTGGGTCGACTTTTTCGGCCAGACGGGTAAGATGTGGTATAATTTGATTATCTATCTCGCTAAGAATAGCCTTTTTAGCCGCTTCATCAATTGAGATCTTTTCAACGATATCCATCACCGGATCGGCGATAAGTCGTTTGAACCATGCGTACACATCGCCAAAAGCCGATTGACCGGCTTCGAGACCAATGAGGCCGGGGATAATTGATCCGTTGACCTGTCCGCAAATACCGCGAACCGTTTTATTGGTCACATCGGTTTCGGGTACGGTAATCATGTCGCAGGTGGAGGTACCAATAACCTTCACGAGCTGGTAGGGTTTGATTTCAGCCCCCACGGCTCCCAGATGGGCATCGAATGCTCCCACGCCCACGGCCACCGATTCGGGCAGTCCCAGCCGATCGGCCCATTCTTTCGAGAGCGTTCCTACTTTTACGTCAACGGTATAGGTCTGGGTATACAGTCTGTCGCGTAATCCGGCCAGCAACGGGTCGAGCGTAGTAAGGAACTTCTCGGAGGGGAGTCCGCCCCACTCTTCAGCCCACATAGCCTTGTGACCAGCAGCACAGCGACTGCGGAGTATTTCCTCGGGCCGGGTTTTTCCGACCAGCAGGGCCGGGATCCAGTCGCAATGCTCTACCCACGAATAGGCAGCTTGACGAACCCGATCGTCCTCACGCAATACGTGCAAAATTTTTGCCCAAAACCACTCCGACGAATATATTCCCCCCTCATATTGGGTATAGTCGATCTCCCACTGACGGCACAGGCGGTTTATCTCTTCGGCCTCAGCCACAGCAGTATGATCCTTCCAAAGAATGAACATAGCATTGGGATTTTCGCTGAATTCGGGCAACAACGATAGGGGTGTACCATTCCTATCGACAGCAACGGGAGTTGAACCCGTAGTATCGACCGAAAGAGCCACAACATTTTCGGCCGTACCCTGTGGCGCCCGGGCCAGAGCTTGCCGAACCGATTCTTCAAGACTCTCGATATAATCGAGTGGATGTTGCCTGAACTGATTCTTAGCCGGAACACAGTATTTACCTTCTTTCCAACGCTTGTATTCCGACACTGCAGTTGCAACTATTTGTCCGTTTTCTGCATTTGCTATAACCGTACGTACCGAGTCGGTCCCGTAATCGATGCCAATGGTAAATTTTGCCATATCAGATTGTTTTTTTAAATCATTTACTTATTCTGCCCATAATAGGCATTTTTTCCGTGTTTACGCTGGTAATGCTTGTTGAGGATATAGGAAGCAATGGGGTTATCGTTGCCGAGTTGAGTGGTCAGGAAAGCCATTTTAGCCACCTGTTCGAGTACCACGGCATTGTAAACGGCTTTTTCGGGCGTACTGCCCCAGGCAAAGGGACCATGATTGGCAACCAATACGGCAGGGACGGCGATAGGGTCGATGTCCGAAAACGTTTCGACAATCACTTTGCCAGTATTGTGTTCGTAGGCCTGTTCCACCTCGTCGGCTGTGAGCACGCGGGTACAGGGTATGGGGCCATAGAAATGATCGGCATGCGTAGTTCCCAGTGCGGGGATAGACCGACAGGCCTGAGCCCATGCTACAGCATAGGTAGAATGGGTATGCACTATGCCCCCCAACTGGGGAAACTGCTTGTACAGAAAGGTATGGGTTGGCGTATCGGACGACGGACGCAAGCTGCCCTCCACCACCCTGTTGTCGAGATCGACCACAACCATATCATCGGCAGTCATGGCATCGTAATCTACCCCACTGGGCTTAATGACAACCAACCGGCTCTCTGGATCGAATCCACTTACATTCCCCCATGTAAAAATTACCAGACCATGTTCGACCAATTGAAGATTGGCTTTGAAAACCTTTTCCTTGAGTTGTTCCAACATAATTTAACGACTTAAAATTTACGGAAAGAATGGTCCTTGGAACCATCCTTTCCGACATAACAACTTATGAGAAAACTATAGATTTTTGAGTGCACCGGCGAGGTGATAATAAAGGTCGTTCCAGCGTAGTTCATTGCGGAACTGGGTAAGGTTGGTTTGCTTATCTATCAGTAGGTATTCGATACCGGCCATCTGGCAGAAATCTTCGATACACTGTGCTGGGATAGCCTGGGTGAAAGCGGTATGGTGTGCACCGCCGGCATAAATCCATGCGGCAGCTCCGGTTTTAAGGTCGGGGTGAGGCATCCACAGCGCACGTGCCACCGGTAATTTAGGCAGGTCGGCATCGGGGGTAACACAGGTAACAGTATTAACCACCATGCGGAACCGATTACCCAAATCGATAAGCGAAGCATTGAGGGCTTCTCCCGCCGGCACATTAAACACCAGACGGGCAGGGTCGGCCTTACCGCCAATACCGAGCGGATGGACTTCGAGCTTAACCTTACCATCGCTGATGGTAGGACAAATTTCGAGCATATGAGCACCCAACACTTTCATTCCCGAAGGATGCAGGTGGTAGGTATAATCCTCCATAAACGAGCAACCGCCTTTCAGGCCTTTACCCATCACCTTAAGCACGCGCACCAGCGCCGCATGTTTCCAGTCGCCCTCAGCTCCAAACCCATAACCATCGGCCATTAGACGCTGGCAGGCAAGACCCGGAAGTTGTTTAAGCCCATGCAGATCTTCGAAAGTAGTAGTAAAAGCACCAAAGCCTCCCTCCTCCAGGAAGCGTCGCAGAGCTATCTCAATCCTTGCCTGATATCTTACATGTTCGTGCAGGGGTTGGCCTTTTTTGGCATCATCGGCCAGTATATACTGTTGCTCATAGGTTTTTACCAATGCATCTATTTCGGTTTCCGACACTGATTCTACCCTTGCCACCAGATCGCCTACACCATAACCGTTGACTGAAAGGCCAAACTGAATCTGGGCAGCCACCTTATCGCCTTCGGTAACAGCTACCTGCCGCATGTTGTCGCCAAAACGAGCTACCCTGAGGTGCTGCATTTCGTGCCAACCCATTGCTGCACGAGACCAAAAGGCAATCTGCGTAACCACCTCATCGTCTTGCCAGTGCCCTACTACAACCTTTCGGTTCAACCGCATGCGCGACATAATAAAACCATGCTCGCGATCGCCATGTGCAGCCTGATTGAGATTCATAAAATCCATATCGATATCGGCCCAAGGCAGATCACGGTTGAACTGGGTATGCAGGTGCAAAATGGGTTTCTGCGCAATCTTCAGCCCATTAATCCACATCTTAGAGGGCGAAAAGGTATGACACCAGGTGATGATACCTACGCATTTCTCCGATGCATTTGCCTCGATGAACAAGTTGGTTATTTCATCGGGAGTAGTAAGTACTTTTTTAAACACAATATTAACAGGCATAACCGTTGCCTCATTCAACGAACGTGCAACTACCTGTGCATTGGCTGCTACCTGTTTGAGGGTTTCGGGACCATACAGGTGTTGGCTACCCGTAACAAACCAGACTTCATAATCTCCAAAAATCTTCATAATTATTTTTTATTAATTTTTTTAGAAAAATATCTTTTATTTATATGATATCATTGTCACCAGAAAATGATATAGAAAGCCACACAAAGACCGACCACGATCAAAGAGGTAACTACATCCCATACATTCCAGCTTTCGCGTATTTCTTTCATCTGTTCGGGAGTTTGCGAACGATAGGTAAGGTTTCTGATTTGTTCCTCAGGGGCAGCTGGTGTAAAGAAACTGACAACAATCATCACCAGCATGGTAAACACGAAGAGGAAGATACAGAAATGCAGCCAGTTGATATCGAGTAACCACTGGAATGCAGCGGGTTTGAAAATCATAATTACCAGTCGGAACATACCGATAAGGAAACCGATAAGTAGTCCCCACTCTCCGGCCTTAGGGGTAATACGGCGGCTAAACACGCCCATGATAAATACGGCAGCAATAGCCGGAGCGATAAGCGACTGCACATTTTGCAAATATTCATACAGCACATCCCCCAGTCCTTTCATGATGGGAATCCATATCAGACCCAGCACCACTACCGAAATGGTAGCCATACGACCAATCCAAACGAGTTGGTGTTCCGATGCTTCGGGTTTATAGTGCTTATAAAAGTCGATAGTAAAAAGGGTAGCCGACGAGTTGAAATGAGCAGCCAGCGAGGTCATCAGCGCTGCAACAAAGCCTACCACTACAATTCCTTTAACCCCCATGGGCAACAAAGTGCTGACCATGGTTCCGTATGCTTTGTCGTTGGAATCGAATTCAAAGCCTGCAATACCTTTTGCCTTAAGGGCGGCGGCCACCATCCCAGGGATAAGGAACATAAAAACAGGCAAAAGTTTTAGAAAACCTGCAAATATGGTTCCCTTACGGGCATGATTGAGATTTTTTGCAGCCAGTGCCCGCTGTACGATATGCTGGTCGGTACACCAATACCAGAAACCTATAATAGATGCCCCAATGATAACACTAATGCCGGGGAACTTATCGTATAACGGATCACCTTTGGCGTGAAACAGATGCATTTTATCGCCGGTATAATTCACCATTTCGGTCCAGCCGGCTATAACCGACCCATCACCCAATTTGAGCAAGCCAAGGATAAGTATGGTAATTGCACCCAGGATGAGAATCGGTGCTTGAATAACCGAAATACGCATTATCCCTTTCATTCCGCCCAATACCGTAAAAATTCCGGTCAGCAGTACCAGTCCTATAGCACCCGTCCAAAAGTCGATACCCATAACCGACTGTAGAAAGATCCCTCCGGTAAAAGCGGTAACCGATACTTTGGTAAGCACATAACTGATAAGAGTAATCAGCGAAAGGGTGGAGCTGGTATTTTTGTTAAACCGTCGCATCAAAAACTCGGGCATGGTAAATACCTTGCTATGAGCATAAAAGGGTACAAAAACCCAACCCAGGATAAGAATCATCCAACCCTGCATTTCCCAATGAGCCATAGCCATACCCGACTCAGCACCTGCACCGGCCAAGCCTACCAGATGCTCAGAACCAATATTGGCCGCAAAAATTGCAGCCCCCACAGCCAGCCATGTTTCACTGCGCCCCGACAAAAAATAGTCGCTGGTATCGTCTTTCTCGTGCTTGACGACCCAATAAACAATACCCATCAACGTAAACAAAAATAACACAAGAATAATCCAATCGAGCGTTGCCATAATGTTTGTTTTTTAGTTGTTTAGTTGTTTTTAGTTAGCCATTATTTTAAGTGTCAAATATACATTTATTATTTTAAAATGATAAAACCATTGTAAAATTAATTTTTCTTAATTTTTAAAAAAGTGACAGAATTTGCTTTAAGGTCGAAAATCATGTCATTTTTGATGCCGTTGTATTGCTCTACATGAGGCACCACCCGTCTGGGATAAAGAAATGAGTTTGTTTCCATGGGGTCATCAGCCGCCAGATAGATTAGTTCTGCCTGCGAATGTAATTGCATTGCCGGATCGAAGATTAATCGGATTTTGGCAGTTTCATTAAATGGATTGACCATTTTAACGATAATCACGTTATTAATAGTATCGAGGGCAGTTACAGCATATATTCGCTGATAGGTGGCTTTATCGGGCAGTATAACATTGTGCACAAGGGTATCGTTGAGGTAGCATTGGATATGCAGACCGTTTACCCTGACCTTCACCCGGTACCATTCGTTGGTACGAACGCTGCCGGGAACCATAGGGGCAATAAAGGTGTTGCTACCATTGGAACGTAACTCAATGGCATGCTGGGTATTGTTCCAGCCACCAATATTCCATTTAAGCCAGTTGTCGTTATCTCTGCGGTAGAGGGTCATAAAAAAGCCTTCGTTACCCGAAAGACGTTTTGCTTTAAAACTCAGCGTATAGTTGGTCCATGAAGTATCCCCCATAAAAGCATGCGCAAAAAGGCTTGCATCGGTCTGGTGAAGCACTCCGTTTTCAATTTTCCAGCTGCCGTTTTCGACAACAAGCGGATATTTTGTCGCAGGAGAATTGAAATTTTCAAAAAGCAGAGTATCGCCATTAAGGTTAGAGGTAACACACACATCGTCAAACATTGCCTCGGTACTATAGGTATCAAAACCAATGGCACCGCCGGTTAAGGCATAATGCAAAGGAACGTTCACGGAGTCGGAACTAAGGTATTCCGCAAGGAGTTGATGTCCGGTATTTTTGAAAAACAACTGCTGAACGTAGTACGATGGCATAGCATACACCTGATGGTTATTGAAGTGAATCAGGTTGACTGGCCATTTGTATCCCTCCTTGTCATCGTTTTCGAAAAGGGGAGCATACGAAGCCATGGTAATCAGGTCGGCATTGCGCTCAATAGCCACCATAAATGCAGCATCGGCAAGGGCAGCATAGAGATTGCCCCGCCCCACCTTTTCGTTGCAGGCAAACTCGCCGATATAAACTTTTTTACCTGTACGTGGATAGTCGTCGAAAATATTATGGTTGCGGAAAATCCAGTCGGGACTGCGATAGTAGTGCAGGTCGAGTATATCACCCTTGTTGTTGGGAAAGTAGAGGGGATTTTTATCGGCTGTAGGGTGAGCCGACCGGATGATGATCATTTCGGGATAACGGGCTTTGATGGCATCGTAAAATTTCTCGTAACGAATATCATATTCATCGCCCCAATTTTCGTTGCCAATTTCAAGATATTTCAGATTAAACGGCTGCGGATGGCCATGTTGTGCTCTCAGTGCCCCCCATTTGCTCGAGACAGGGCCATTGGCATATTCGATAGCGTCGATCACATCGTCAATCATGGGTTGCAGCTTATCGATCGGCATAGCATACGAGTTTCGTGCCTGACAGGTCATCCCTGCATTGACTACATACAAAGGTTCACAGCCTAAATCTTCGGCCATCTGTAGAAATTCATGATATCCTATTCCGTCGGTCGAACGGTATCCCCACACATTTACGTGGCCAGGACGCTGAGCAACATCGCCAATGGTTTCTTTCCACTGGATAGCATTATCGAAGGTAATGCCCTCGACCACGCATCCACCGGGAAAACGCAAAAAACGTGGATGCAATCCGGACAGCATCTGCATCAAATCGGCACGCCAGCCATTGGGGCGATTTTTCCATGTTTTTTCGGGAAAAAGGGAAACCATATCCAGCCAAAGTGTTGCTGGCTCGGAAAAGCTAAGGCACAACCGCAGCTTATTATGGTCGGCATTGGCCTTTAAAGTCAATGCATACTTTTGCCATTTAGTGTCAACCCCCTTGATCTGTCCCGAGGCATAAATACGGCCAATACTATCCTGCAACGTGATCTCTACAGGACGTGTAAGAGGTTGCTTACTTCGGATGTAGAAAGAAAAATTATACTTCTCTCCCTTTCGCACGGCCATACCATAGTAACCCTCGTTGCTAAGGGTTACCCTACCCCGGCTTCGACCATCAATTTGCAATCGCAAAGAATAGTATTGTGCTGCATTTAAGGGAAAAGCTGTATCGAGGTGCATCGAAGCTATAGTTTGAGGCTCTAGGATTAATTTCCACGAGGGAAACGAATCGTTTACCCCGATGTACCAGCGGAAATTTCCCGGCGTTATTGCCCAGTCGCCCTCTATCCGACATGCCTCAGGGGGACGGATATCCTCAAACGAACGGTTACGTACCATCTCGGCATACAAACCGCCATCGCCGGCAAAATTGATATCCTCGAAAAATATACCATATAAATGGGGACTAATGTTTGCCTTGACCGTGTTTTCAATTTTCAACACTGCATTTGTACTTTCCTGTGCAATTGAAGAAAAGGACAATAACAAGGATAGTAAGAATATGTATTTCATCCGAAAATAATTTTATAAGTTACTGTCTACCATTTGGTTATACTTAGTCTCTTTTATTAGAGACTCGGCCGGATGGAACTCGCATGTTGCTTACAATTTTCATCCGTTTGTTGTGTTTATTGCATCAACATGCTCGTTTCATCTGTAAATAATTTTATAAGTTACTAACTTCCCTTTGGTTATACTTGCCCTCTTTTATTAGCATCTCGGCCGGATGGAACTCGCATGTTTAAAATATTTTCATTTGGTTTGTTGT
>Ga0078972_1000676_pt1 | contig 139845 bp, 129 predicted proteins | sample YelNatPaOPGAMG01_FD_67568 | JGI IMG/M metagenome (GOLD analysis project Ga0078972, IMG submission 67568) | Hot spring thermophilic microbial communities from Obsidian Pool, Yellowstone National Park, USA - OP-RAMG-01 (SPADES assembly) (version 2) | ecosystem: Environmental > Aquatic > Thermal...
CCTGCGCTCTAAGCCTTGGTAGCTTAGGATTTAGTGAATATGCCATAGAGGACTCCTTTCCTTACCAGTATACCCTAAGTGTTTCCAAGCTATTGAGACTTTACGTTTCTCTTGATCAAAAAGCAAAAATATGCTATAATATTATTAGAGTGAATTTCTTTAGAAATAAAAATTAAAGCAAAATATATGTTTGGATTCGGGAAAAAGCGTCCTTTAGTGGAATCAATGGGCGCTTTAGGTGCTTTTGACGAGGGAAAAAACAAAGAATCTCCTAAGCCGGTGGAGGCTAGGGTAGAAAGAAAAGCCGAAAGGCCAAAGAGGGAAAAACCGGATTACGCGGCCTTAGCATTAAGTAGAAAGGAAGCTATAAGCGGTAAGCTTGCCAGTAAGTGGGAAAAGATAAAAGGCTTTTTCGGCAAGGCGACCGATGTCGCCATAACTGTTCCGGATCGGGTTGCTTATCGCACCGGCCAAGCAAAAGACGCTGTTGTTGAAACAGGGGCGGCAGCCGCGCACGCGACCGCGGAAGCAGGCAGGGCGGCTGGCCGTGCTGCCATAGAGACCGGTAAAACGATAGGTAGAGGGGTTAAGGCTGGAGCGGAATTCACTGTGGGCGCGGGTGCGGCTGCCGCGGTTGGAGCCTATGAACTCGGAAAGAAGGGCATTGAGATCAGCAAGCAAGGAGCCAAAGATGCTTGGGAGAGCCTTAATAAGAGGGCAGACTCAGCGATGGAGAAGTTCAATAACGCAAAAGCCTCAATAGCGGAAAAATACCGCAGTATGCGTGAACAGTTCGAGGATAGAATGGATATGAGACAGTACCGGAAAGCCCAGGAGAAAATCGATGCCAACAACAAGAAGATAGCGGAATTGCAAAATGCTGTCGGCCGGAATCTGGACATCCAGAACCAGATAAGAGCGAAGTTAGAAGCTCGAGGTTACACTTATACGCCGGCCGCGGAAAGCGGGGGAGCGGCGGTCGTCTAACAAAGAAACCATTAAATCTAAACTTTATGGCAGACTTAAAACAACAAGCCCAGAGTCTGATAGACGAGATGGAAGTGGAAGAGGGAGTTAAGCAGAACTTGCGTGAAATGTTGGAAAAAGATGGTGTCACTCCCGACTTCATAGTGGAGTTGCGGGTGGCCACGGCTGACGCGAAGACAAAACTTGACCAGCAATACCAACCGCTGCTTGACCAGCTCAAACAACTGGATGAGCAAGAGCAGGCGGAGTTGGGTCAAGCGTATAAGGAGTTTGAAACCGAGATGAACGAACTGGAAGAAGACGCTGACGCCTTAAGCAAGGCCATCGGCGAAGCTGACGAGAAAGAGCAGATGGAAGAGGCTCGCAGCCAGATCGCTTCGCAGTAAGTGGAACGAAGTTTGAACGGCCCGGAATTTGTTTTCGGGTCGTTTTGATTATTGGGCTATCGATTAGCCATAGTAGTTAAGTCTTATTTGGCACGTTATCGGTTTTACTTCACAACTATGGCATTAATCGATGCTGTGGAATCGCGAAAAATGCCTTTTGATGGGCTTTTGCGTAATAATCGGATTATGCTATAATGAAGTCGCGTCTAGTTAGGGAAAGGGGATTTTCAGGCTTAAGGACGCGTGGCACGGCATTTTATATATTTTAACCTCTATATTATTTATCATGAAAAAACCTATGGAAGTGAAACCGAAAATCGAAACTTTCGCGAGGATTAAGGTGTTGGGAATCGGCGGTTCCGGCACCAACGCGGTCAACCGGATGACAGAGCTGGGCATTAAGGGCGTGGAATTCATTTCTATCAATACCGACGCCCAGGCTTTGCATAACAACCACGCGGATCGCAAGGTGCACATCGGCAAAGGTATTACCAAAGGGCTCGGTAGCGGAATGAATCCGGAGTTGGGCCGGCAAGCGGCAGAGGAGTCGGTGGAGGAACTGGAGGAGGTCATTAGCAATGCTGATATGGTCTTCGTCACCTGCGGTCTTGGCGGCGGCACGGGCACGGGCGCGGCGCCGGTCGTGGCGGAGCTGGCCAAGAACAAAGGCATCCTGACTGTGGCCGTGGTGACCAAGCCGTTCACGTTTGAAGGCAGCAAGCGCAAGGAGATCTCCGAGACTGGTTACGACAACCTGAAAGATAAAGTTGACGCGATAATCTCTATCCATAATGACCGCATTCTGCAGATAATCGACAAGAAAACCTCGCTGGTGGAAGCGTTCCGCACCGTTGACGAAGTGTTGCGTCAGGGCATTTCCGGCATATCCGATCTCATTACCACTCATGGTATCGTTAACGCGGACTTCGCGGACGTGCGCAGTATAATGCAGGACGCGGGCACGGCTTTGATGGGTATCGGGCGCGCGAGCGGCGAGACCAGGGCGCAGGACGCGGCCAAGGCGGCCGTCAGTTCGCCTCTGCTGGAATTGACCGTGGACGGAGCCAAGGGCGTATTGTTCAACATCACCGGCGGCAAGGACCTAGGTATGTTCGAGATAGACGAGGCCGCCAAGGTCATCACTAGGAGCATCGATCCGGACGCCAAGGTCAAGTTCGGCGCGGTCATCGATCCGGAGATGGGCGACGAGGTGCGCATCACGGTCATTGCCACGGGATTTGACGAAAGCAACAAGCGGCCTGCCGCTTCGGCCATGAATCTTACTCCTGAAGTCAAGAAACCTCAACCCGAACCTAAACCTTTTCCCGCTGCCCCGCCGATGGCCGAGATCCGCAAACCATTGTTTAATCCCAAACCCATAGAACCGGTCCGCACTATCCCGCAACAGCCGGAACAGAACTCCTCCGAGGAAGATGAACTGGAAATTCCGGCGTTTATTAGGAAGAAGATGAAGTAGTGTCGCGGATATTCAGATATCAAAACACCACTTTAATTAGGTGGTGTTTTTTATACATTGATAATTCGCAAAAGTGATGCTTGCAAAATCCCTTTAGATGTGCTATAATGTATATATATGGTTTCAAAGGTCGACCTTATCACCAATATTGATAAGGGAAACCGAACTATTAGACACAAAAACACTAAACAAAAAGACAATTAAATAGATATCCAAAAAAGGTTAATTGGCTCTTTCAATTGGAGAGCGAATTTGCCTCGTTATTTTGGAAGATTCGGACACATATTATGACCAAGGAAACTCCAGCAAAAGTTTTAAGTCTGCTTATGGTGTCGGTAATGAGCTTGTCGTTCCTGTTCGGCGTCTCCGTGACTAATGCTAGCTTCTCGGGCACGGAATATCCGGTGAGTGATCCGTTCGCTCCGGAAAAAGTGGTAGCGATGCTAGACAGGGCGGCGGCCGGTTACGACCGCTTCCTGGCGGCGAACCTATTTCAGCCGGTAAGGTCTGATCTGGCGTTCGCGGCGGATAACATCAAGTGGGTCATCGACGAGTCGGCTGATCCCATCCTGGCCATGACCGGGCTGACGGATATCGCGTCAGTGCAATATTATCAGAATATGGACTACGCGAAGAACGCGCCTAAAGTGGCGGGAGCCTACACCCAGAGAGGTGATAATTCCGGCGGAGGGTTCGGGATAGACTCGCTCTATTCCATCCTGATAAGATGATCCAAAATGGGAGCGTCTAGAGCGCCACTAAAAATCCAATAAGGCAAAACTTATGCAAAAGATCTCGGATGTGCCCCCGAGGTCTTTTTAATTCGGCTGTGGCGCGCTGCTCGCGAGCGACGCTCTTATACTTCCGAAGTCTTTTGCGCCACGGTCGTTCAGAAGTGATATAAATGTGCTTATGGATATCAAAGGCGTCATATTCGATATGGAGACCTAATGCTTGAGACTTTTTAATGCGGCATCAAGTCGAGAGCAAATTGCTTAAAGGTTTGGAAAAAGAATATAGTCTTGATGTGGCGAAGGAATACCAGGGGATGAGAGTGCCAGGTGTCGTTGAGATGATGAGAAAAAAATATATCTTTCGGTCTCCCAAGAAGAAGGGGAGGAAAGGTTGTCACGGAATCTTATTGAAAGATACCGGACCGTTGGGCCCAAATTGGAGTTGGTATTTGGCTGTAAGGATTCGATAAAGCATTTGTCCAATGGGGAAGTCAAACTAACTGTCACTTCGTCTTCCCCGCGTGTCGTATGACAGAGGCAGTTATAGGCCGTTTCGTTTTGGCTAAATAATTTGATGTATTGTTTTCCGGAGAAGAAATAGCTAAGGGTAAACCAGTGTCGGATATATTTTTGAAGACAACGTAAAGGATCGGCCTTTTACAGGAAGAATGCGTGGTTCTGGAAGACGCGCCGAAAGGGATCAAGGTGGCCAAAACGGCCGGGATGCGCGTCGTAGCTACCATATTTTATAGGACCGAAGACTGTTCGGGGTTGGCTGATAAGTCCGTAGGCTTGTTGGCTGAGATATCAGTGGGGAAAACTTGATCGGATCGACCGGTAAAGGGTGGCGGCTGCGATTACTGTTGTGGATATCTGGGGGTGCTTTAAGACTTGGTGGGGCAAAACGTCAGGTTTTTTGCTGTTTTGACTTAACCTATATCTAGTATTATGATAAGTAAGGTATCTACCATATATGGTAGAGTTGTCAAGACAGAAGAAACCCAAATAAAACCCGCTTGAGCTTAAAAATGGCCGTCTGGAGGCGAGTTTTATCATCAACCTATTTATGAAGTGCCCAAACTGTCAAAACCCCGATACCAAGGTCCTAGACAGCCGTCCAGTGGACGAAGGAAATGCCATCCGGCGCCGTCGCGAGTGCGAAAAGTGCGCTTTTCGGTTTTCTACCTATGAAGAGATAGAAATTCTAGATTTGACCGTGGTAAAGAAAGACGAACGGCGCGAATTGTATAGTAGGGAAAAGCTGGAGCGGGGAATTCGCCGCGCGTTCGAGAAACGGGAACACACGGACCAGACCCTGCGCAAGCTCATTTCCGCCATTGAGCAGGATATCCAGAAAAAGGCTTCGGGCGGGGAAATAAAGAGCCTGGACATCGGGGAGATAGTGATGAAGCGGATCAAGCGGGTGGACAAGGTCGCCTATATCCGTTTTGCCTCGGTTTACCGCCAGTTCGAGGACGTGGAGGAATTCAAGGCGGAGTTGAAGAAGTTGTAGGGTGAACATAAGTCACTTAATATTTCTCGTCTAGTTATTAGCTATCAAGATTGCCTGTAAATTAACCTAATTAGTCTAATTGACCTAATTAACCTAAATAATGACTAATTCCAAAATCTATTTATTTTAGACATTGGATACTGGGATTTATTTAGGAATAATTAGTCCGCCAGTTGGCGGAAATTAGGATGATTAGAATAATTTGCAGGTCCAAAATCAGAAATAATTAACCACATCTCCATCCGGCAGTAATTAAAGGATGAAGCAGAAAAGGAAATCCACATGCAGAACAAAGTCAACCTCCAAACCAGGACCACTAACGCGTTGAGCGAACTCGGGGAAAAAATCTTTTTGGACCGTTACGCCGTCAAGGACGTCAAACGCGATACTTTAACTGTGGGCGACACGGTGGTAGTAATGGTGAATCCGAAGACCGGGCAGCGGGAGATCGGCACCATTGAGTCGGTAGACAACGACAAGCGCGAGGTGCAGGTTAAGCTGCGCGACGGCGCGGTGGAGTTGCGGGCGTTCGAGCATGTGGATAAGCCGTTGGAGACCGTTCCCGAGCAGATGTTCGCGCGCGTGGCCAAACATATTGCTAGTGTGGAGCCGACCGTGGAGAAACAGAACGAGTGGGAAGAGAAGTTCAAGAGCTTGATGGACGACTGGAAGTATACTCCGGGCGGTAGGATTTACGCTGGCGCGGGTTCCAAAAATCTTTCCTTCTATAACTGTTTTGTTATCCCTTCGCCGCATGACAGCCGTAACGGTATCTTTGAGACCTTGCGGCATATGGCGGAAATAATGTCCCGCGGCGGGGGAGTGGGCATTAATGTGTCGTCTTTGCGCCCGCGATATTCTTACGTCAAAGGCGTGAACGGCCGTTCTTCCGGCTCGGTCTCGTGGGCGTCGCTTTATAGCTTCGTTACCGGACTTATAGAGCAGGGCGGTAGCAGGCGCGGGGCTTTGATGCTCATTTTGAATGTTTGGCATCCGGACATATTGGATTTTATCAACGCGAAAAAGGAAGCGGGTAAAATAACCAACGCCAACATCTCTGTCGGCATCACTGATGACTTTATGCAAGCGGTCAAGGAAGACCTTGCCTGGGACCTGGTGTTCCCGGACACGAACGATCCGCTTTACGATCAGCACTGGGACGGTAATATCCGCAAATGGAAAGAACTGGGCGGTAAGGTCAATAAATACAAGACCGTGCGCGCAACGGACATTTGGGACACTATTATTTCTTCGGCCTGGGCCAGCGCGGAGCCGGGAGTGTATTTTATTGACCGTGCCGAACATTTTTCCAACTCGTGGTATTATTCCGCGCTGCCCTGCACTAATCCTTGCGGGGAGCAGCCGTTGCCCGCGTGGGGCGTGTGCAATCTGGGGCATGTGAATCTGGCCAAGCATGTGGACGAGGATAAAAAAGAAGTCAACTGGAACGCGTTAAAGCAGACCGTGCAGTACGCAGTGCGATTCCAGGACAACGTGGTTGACGCGACACCGTACTTCTTTGAGGAGAATAGGAAACAGCAACTGTCCGAGCGGCGCATCGGCTTGGGTACTATCGGCCTGGCCGAGATGCTTATTAAGCTCGGCCTGCGCTACGGCAGCCCTGAGGCCGTAAATTTCGTGGATAAGTTGTATCAGTTCATTTCCGTGACCGCTTACGAGACCTCCGTGGAATTGGCGCGTGAGAAAGGCTCATTCCCAAAATTGGACGTGGAGAAATATCTGCAGAGCGGATATATGAAGCAGATGCCGCAATACATCCGCGACTTGGTCGCGAAATACGGCGTGCGCAATGTCACCATTTTGACACAGGCCCCCACGGGCAGCGTCGGGACCATGGTCGGCACTTCTACAGGAATCGAGCCGTTTTTCTCCTGGACCTACTTCCGCAAGAGCCGCATTGGCGTGCATCAGGAAAAGATCAAAATAGCGCAGGATTGGCTGAATGCCCATCCGAACCAGGAATTGCCCGACTATTTCGTGACCGCGATGGAATTGACGCCGGAAGAGCACGTGCGGATGCAAGCCGCGATTCAGCGCTGGACCGATAGCGCCATCTCCAAGACCGTGAACGCGCCGTCGGAATACACCGTGGAAGAGACCAAAAAACTCTATACTTTGTTGTTCGATCTGGGTTGTAAAGGCGGGACTATCTATCGCGACGGTTCGCGCGACGAGCAGGTGCTGGCGACCGACCACAAGAAACTCGGCAAGGACGCGGCCCAACAGATAGAGGCAAAACTCGGCGCGCAGTCCAAACCGCAGGACGTAATGTCAGTATCCGCTGACGGGAACGTGCAGATAAAGATAGCGCCGCGCACCAGGCCGAATATGATGCTCGGGATGACCTACAAGACCCCGACCGCTTACGGCAACCTGTATGTGACGGTAAATGAGGATGAGCAGGGGCCGTTCGAGGTATTCGCGCAGATGGGCAAGGCCGGCGGATTCTTTTCCGCCCAAACCGAGGCCATTACCAGGATGATTTCTTTGGCTTTGCGCTCCAATATCGCCATAGAGGAAATTATTGACCAGCTTAAAGGTATCCGCGGGCCGGAAGTGAGCTTTGCGGATGGGGAGATGATCTTCTCTCTACCCGATGCCATTGCCAAAGTTTTGGAGAAGCATATTAAGCGCAAGGAAAAACAGTTGAGCTTGGACCTGCCCGGGACGTCCAGCGCGCCGAAGGCTGACGTGGTTTCCGGAGCAGCGATGGCGGAAAAGGTGGAGACCAAGATCAAAGTGGAAGAGAAGGTTACAGAGACCGTTTCCGAAGACCGGATAAAGACCAACGGGCATTTGACCTACAAAAAGACGCAGAAGATCTCCATCGCCAATTTGGGCAACGCCCCAGTTTGTCCGTCTTGCGGCGTGATGCTGACTCTGGCGGAAGGGTGTATGAAGTGTGATTCTTGCGGATACTCGAAATGCGGATAATATTTTCGAAAGACAAACCCTCCGGGTTTTTCTTTCGAACAGCTCAGTCTGCGACTGAACCTATCTTTTCCAGCAAAGTTGCCTCGCGGCCCGGCAGAGCCGGTTCCGCTCGGAGTTAGGAATAAGAAAAACAGGGCGGCGGCCTGCGGCCCGCTTCGACTCGATAGTCGAATCGAGGCGCGCCGCCGCCCTTATGGGTAATCGATTTGATATATGCCAAAAACAAAACATCAGAAAATCAAAATGCCCCAAAATTTTTCCGACGAGCCCAAGGGGTTAGTGATATGCTACATCGGCGCGGGGAAGGGGAAGACGAGCGCGGCTATGGGTTTGGCCGCGCGCGCGGCCGGCGCTGGCAAGGATGTCTGTATTTTGCAGTTCGTCAAAGCGGGCAATCAGGCCGGCGGGAACATCAAAGAAGGGGAGTGGCCAGTGTCCAACGAGATAAATTTTTTTGAGAGCGTAAGCTACCCGTCCAAAATAGGGAAAATAGATACCGAACAGGTAGGCTTGGGGTTCGTCGGCATTTTGGGCGACGCCAAGGACCGGCAGACGCACGTCCGCCAGGCCCTGCGGGGGCTGGAGCGCGCGCGGGAGGTCTTACTTTCGGGCGAATACGAGGTAGTCATCTTAGACGAGATAATCTCCGCTTTGGAACTCAAATTGATAGAGGAACGCGACATTTTGGATATCATCAAACTGAAACCGCCGCTGGCCCATTTGGTAATAACCGGACACAACAAATTTCCGAACATACTAAAACAGTGCGACCTGGTAACGGAAATGAAGATGATAAAGCACCCATACTATAAAGGGGTATTGGCACAGGACGGGATAGATTATTAGTAGTAAGTAGTAAGATCAAGTATTAAGGGTTGCGATGTTTATTCCTACTACATCACTACTTGATACTTGATACTAAATGGATTATAATTGCGATGATGCGTAAATATCTAAAACCGATCTTGGCAATAGCGATCCTATTTTTTTTGGCCGCGGGCTGCGATAAATTTTTAGGCCAGCCGCGCGATGCTTCCACGGTCAAGGTCTATAACCAGGCTGAGGAGCGGATAAACCAGGCGCAGTCAATAAAATATACGGGCCAGGACGGCCGCAGCGCGCTTGAGTTGCTCAAAGGACAGTACCAGGTAGAGACTAAATCGTTCTCATTTGGCGAGATGGTGGAGAAGATAAACGGCGTGGGGCCGGACAGCAAGCATTTTTGGGCGTTTTACGTCAACGGCGAGTTAGCGAATGTCGGAGCGGACTCGTACGTGACCAAAAATTCCGACCAGATAGAATGGAAGCTGGAAGAAATAAAGTAGTAAGCATTAATATCAAAGAATCGTATGATAATCTACTTCGTGATCATCGCAGCAATAGCGACTCGGTTTATCCCGCATCTTTCCAATTTCGCGCCAGTAACGGCTTTGGCGATCTTTGCCGCCGCGTATTTGCCCAAGAAGCAGGCCGTTGTCATCCCTTTGGCCGTACGGTTCGTTTCCGACATCTTTTTGGGGTTCTTCCAGTGGCCGCTGATGCTCGCGGTATACGCTTCACACCTGTTCGGCGTGCTGCTTGGGCTTTGGATAAAAAGAGCGCGCGTTTCATCCGCAGACTTGAACCAAACTCGCCCTAATATAGGAAGAGTGGTCAAAGGCCAAGAGGGTATTAATCGATGGCTGAAGATAATCGGCTCTTCCCTTATCGCTTCAGCAGTATTCTTCGTCGTCACTAATTTTGCTTACTTCTATCCTTACTATCCGCACAACTTTTCCGGGATAATCGCTGCTTACGCAAACGGCTTGCCTTTTTTGCGGGGGACATTGCTTGGCGACCTGTCTTATACTATCGCTTTGTTCGGCAGCTACGCGTTAGTGGGGCATCTTGCGACGCGCTGGCAAAAAACAGAGATTTCCGAAAACCTCGCTTAATCCGCCAGCTGGCGGAGAGGTTTTTTGTATAATGGAAATATGCTGAAGAAAGGTATTGATTTTACCGGGGTTTCCATTGTCTACTTTTGTCATGATGGCAAGGGAAATTTTTTGATGCAAAAACGAAGCCAGCAGGCGCGGGATGAACAGGGTGTATGGGATATCGGCGCCGGAGGATTGGAACTGCACGATACTGTGGAGAATACTTTAAGGAAAGAGATAATGGAAGAGTATTGCACGGACGTTTTGGATTTTGAATTTTTGGGATACCGCGACGTGCATCGCGAGCATCAGGGCGAGCCGACGCATTGGATAGCGTTGGATTTTATTGTTTTAGTGGATCCGGTCAAGGCCAAGAATGGTGAGCCACATAAGTTTGATGAAATAAGCTGGTTTACTTTGGATGATTGCCCGAAAGAGACGCATTCGCAATGGCCGGTGTTTTTGGAAAAGTATGAACATAAACTGAGAGAAAAGGCTTGGAATAAGATTTTATGACGATAACCGTATTCGTCCATCCCAATTCCAAAAAGCCGCGCATCGAAAAGGATCTGCTCGGGACTTTGCATGTGTATGTCAGCGCGCCGCCGCTGGAGGGGCGGGCAAATCAAGCGGTCATAGAAGCCCTGGCCAACCATCTACGCGTAAAAAAATACCAGATAGAACTGGTGCGCGGCCAGACGTCGAAACAAAAAACTTTCCGAATCATTAAATGATCTTATTCCTATTATTCACGGCCGTGAATAATAGGAATAAACGAAAATATGATATCTATATTGGTTGACGCGGTTCTGGAGATTCTTACCGGGGAAGATTATAATCTTTATCCCAGGCCTTTTGAAAATGTATACCATTTTTCCAAACGGCTGGAAAAATACAAGAAGAGCCAGTACGACCGCGCCGTCTGGGCGCTGCAGAGAAGAGGGGCGGTAAAGGTATTCAAAAAGAACAACCAAAAATTCATCCAGTGCACAAAAAAAGGGCAGCTGGAAATCCTTTTCAAGAAAGCAATGATACCCCCGAAGAGGAGCTGGGACGGAAAATGGCGATTGGTTATCTTCGATATCCCCGAAGAAAGCAGAAACAAGCGGGATCAGCTAAGGTTCCTTTTAAAGAGGAATAATTTTATTAAGCTGCAGGCAAGCGTATTCGTGAGCCCTTATCCTTTGAACAGGGAAGCAATAAAGTATTTGCAAGAGACCGGGTTAGACAGGTTCGTCCGAGTTCTTAGGGTCGATGAGATGGATAACGAAAAGGAGTTAAAGAAAAAATTCAAGCTAAAACATTCCTATTTTTCACGGCCGTGAAAAATAGGAATAAGGGGTATAGAAGGGATGAGCAAGAGCGGCATGTTCGTGGGGATCGCCATTAGTTTCGCGGCAGGCGTTTTCTTGGCGTCAGCCGCGGCTTTTTCAAGGTATTATCTTTTCGCCGCGGCCGCAATTCTGGTCGCGGTATTCGCTTTTACTTTCGTGTTCGCGAAGAACCGTCTAGCGCCAGTGGTGGCGCTGTTTCTGGTCGCAGCGGTTTTCGGCGCCTGGCGTTTGCAGGCGGCACAAAAACCGAACGAGTACCGGGAAGCGTTCGGGCAAAAACAGAAATTGGAAGGATATATTGTGGAAGACGTGGATATACGGACGAATTTCCAGATGCTGACGTTCCGGCCCAAGGGGCGCGACCAGAAGATCCTCATCACTACTACAAAAACCGGAGAATATTTTTATGGCGACTGGATAGTAGCCGAAGGGAAAGTGACGCAGCCGGAAGCGTTTGACGATTTCAATTATCCCAAATATCTGGAGAGGTATGATGTTTATGCTTTGATGAAGTATCCGAAAATCCTGGTGCTTAAGAACCATCAAGGGAATATGTTTAAGGATTGGTTGCTGCAAGTGAAATACGCCTTCATCGGCCGCATTAACATTGTCTTGAAAGAACCTAAGAGCAGCCTGCTTTTGGGAATATTAATCGGCGCGCGCAAGAGCCTGCCGCAGAACGTGACAGACGACTTCACGACCGTGGGGTTGTCACATGTGGTGGCCGTGTCCGGATATAACATTAGTATAATTATAGGCGCCTTGGGCGGCTTGCTGGCCAAGCTGTTTGGACGCAAGGCAAGCCTTTGGTTATCCTTATTAATAATCGCGGGATTTGTGGTCATTGCTGGAGCTTCGGCATCGGTAATACGCGCGGCGCTTATGGGGCTTTTGCTGCTGTTGTCGTTCCGGTTTGGCCGGCTTTATGCCATTACGCCATCGCTGTGCTTTGCCGCGTTCCTGATGCTGCTGTTGAATCCGAAGATATTGTATTGGGACGTGGGGTTTCAACTGTCTTTTTTGGCAACTATGGGCATAATCTATTTCGTGCCGGTCTTAGAACGCCTGACCGATGGATGGCCGAATCCTCTCAACACCAAATCCATTCTGTTGACCACCATGGCCGCGATGGTCGCGACCTTGCCTTTGATAATGTTCAATTTCGGCCGGCTCAGTACCGTGGCTCCGCTGGTGAATATTTTGGTCCTACCCATTATTCCGGAAGCGATGCTGTTCGGATTTCTGTCTTTTTTGCCGTTCTTTGGCCCGGGTTTTGCCTTGATCACTGATGTGATCTTAACATATATCTTAACAGTTTCGGCGCGGTTTGCCCGACTGCCTTACGCAAGCCTGGAAGTGGAAATTTCGGTTTGGATATTCGTCTTACTCATAGGCGTTGTGCTTTTGGCTTATTTCCTGCTTAAACGCTTGTCGTTTCGGCACAGGATTGAAACCGCAAATGTTGATTTGCCTCGATTTTTATGATAATATCAAACAGTAATACTTAACTTTCTGACAAGAATATGTCCAACAAAAGTCTTGCCTGGCTGCTTGTAGGTATTGTCGTGCTTTTGGCCGGAGGGTTCGTGGCGTGGCGCTTGACCATAGGCGGATCGGAAGCACCGGTGCCGGATAACCAAAATAAAACCGTATCGGAAGACCAAAATATCCCAATTAACCCATCCCAAAATATGGATAAGGAAAACGAAAATTCGGCCGCGGCTTGCCAGCGCGATTTTGACGTCAATAAGTTGCAGACTGCCAAAGTGGACATAAAGAACCGGCAAGTTGAATTGGATGTGAAGGGTTTCGGGAAAGTGACCGTGGAATTATACGACAAGGACGCGCCCAAGACCGTGGAGAATTTTCTGCGCCTGGTCAATTCCGGTTACTATGATTGCGTTACTTTCCACCGCGTGGCAAAAGGTTTTGTCATTCAGGGCGGAGACCCGACCGGCACGGGGAGTGGGGGAGACAGCGCTTTCGGCGGGCCATTTGCGGACGAATTGAATCCCGATACTCCGTCGTATAAAGCGGGATACGTCAAAGGTGTGTTGGCCATGGCTAATGCCGGTCCGAACACCAACACCAGCCAATTCTTTATTATGTTGGGTGATGTGCCGCTGCCGCACGATTACACTATTTTCGGCAAGGTGGTCGCGGGACAGGACGTGGTGGATAGGATAGGGCAAGTGGACATTACGCCACAGATGGGGCCTAACGACGGCAAGCCGAAAGCGCCGGTGGTGATAGAGTCGGCGAAAATCGTAAAATAAATAATTAAGTCAAAAGTCAAAATTCAAAAGTCAAAACTTCAACTCAAAAGTGATAACTAGCTTAAAGTTTTAAGTTTTGACTCGCAGTATTAAATTTTGATTTTTGCGTTTTGAGTTGGAAAATGACAAACATTCATGTCAAGATAAAAGAAGAAAAGACTTTAGTCCTGGTCAAGCCGGACGGCGTCAAGCGCGGATTGACTGGCGAGGTTATCCAGCGCATTGAGCGTCGCGGATTGAAGATTGTCGCCTTAAAGATGATCCAGGTGGGGGAAGAGCATATCAAGAACCATTTGCCCAAGAGCGATGAATGGGTGGAGCGTCTGGGCAACAAGACGCTTAAGACCTTTATCGAATATGGCATTGACCCGGTGGAAGCACAGGGCACGGCCGACCCCAAAGAGATCGGGAAGATGGTCAAGAAGTCGCTGATAGAATACCTGACTTCCGGGCCTGTCGTGGCCATGGTTGTCCAAGGCATCCACGCCATTGATATGGTGCGCAAGTTGGCGGGCAACACTTTGCCGGTATTCGCGGAGATGGGGACCGTGCGCGGGGATTACAGCGTTGATTCGCCGTCAGTCGCCAATATTGAGCGCCGCGCCATCCATAACATAATGCACGCGTCCGAGACGCCGGAAGAGGCGAATAACGAGATAAATCTGTGGTTCGGCAAAGACGAGATCCACGCGTATAAGCGGGCAGAGGAAGATATCATGTTTTAAAAAACAGACAAACACGGATCAAATCAGACACATTGACACGAATAAGGGCGGATCGCCTTTGGCGATCCGCCCTTTAATTTTCTCGAAAATATAGAATAGAAGTTTTTATCCGCCAACCGTGGTTGGCGGATTAAATTGATAGAATTTTAGGAGCAGATGGATAGTTTTATAGCTACTTCTTCCTGAAGAATTTTGGCAAAGAGAAATCCTGCAGTTTGAGTTCCTTGACGCGTTGGATGATGCCTTTGCTATGCTCGTTGATATAGTGGCGGACCTTGCCGCGCGCGTTGCTGGTCTTGGCGGCCTTGAGCCAATCGTGGGAGATGGTGACGGGTTTTTTGCTCTTGATTATCTCCACCACGTCGCCCTGGTTCAAAGTATCGGTGATCTTGGCCATCTTACCGTTGACTTTCGCGCCCATCATAAAGTATCCGAGGTCGGAATGCACGGCAAAAGCGAAGTCTATGACCGTAGCGCCAACGGGCAGGTCCTTGATGTCGCCTTTGGGCGTGAACACGAATATACGGTCGCGGAAAAAATCTATTTTTAGGCTCTCTAGGTATTCGTCCGGATTGGTAATCTCTTCCTGCCAGGACCGCAGTTCCTTTATCCACGGGGCCTCCAGGGATCGGGGCGAGCTTTGTTTCCCTTCTTCCGTGTAGAACCAGTGGGCAGCGATCCCGCGCTCCGCCTCTTCGTGCATTAGGTCCGTGCGGATCTGGATCTCGAACACGCCGCCCTCGTTGTCAAAAACCGTGGTGTGGATACTTTGATAGCCGTTGGGTTTGGGCGTGGCTATGAAATCCTTGATTCGTCCCGGTACGGGCTGAAAGTGCTTGTGAATTATCCCTAAAGCGGCATAACAATCGGCCGTGGATTTGGTGATGACACGCAAAGCGATGATGTCGTAGATTTTTTTGACGTCACCTTCATACTTTTTTAGTTTGTTAAACAGGGAATAGAGGCGTTTGACTCGTCCCGTTATCTCTTCGTATTTTATCCCTTCCAGATGCAGCGCCGTGGATAATTTCTTCTGCATTTCTTTCATTCCCTCGCTGCGGCTGTGCAGCTCATCTTCCAATATTTTCTTGGTCTGCAGAAAATCTTTGGGATACACTATCTCGAACGACAGGTCTTCTAGTTCGTCTTTCCATGACCCGATGCCGAGCCTGCCCGCGATGGGCGCATAGATCTCCAGGGTCTCTTTGGCGACTTTTTTCTGCTTTTCCGGCGGGATGAACCCAATGGTGCGCATATTGTGCAGGCGGTCGGCGAGTTTTATCAGGATGACGCGCACGTCTTGGCTGGTGGCGATAAAGAGCTTGCGCAGGTTTTCAACGTAGAACTTGTCCGTGCTGTTTTTGAGGCGGACGTGGCCAAGCTGGGTGACGCCGTCCACGAGGTCGGCAACGTCTTGGCCGAACTCCTTTTTCAGTTTTTCCAGCGGCAAGCCCGTGTCTTCCGGCACGTCGTGAAGGAGTGTGGCAGCCAATGCGTCGATGTCCGGGAATATTTGGCCCAAAATAATTGCCGCTCCGACAGGATGGGTAATATAATCTTCGCCGTTCTTGCGTTTTTGCCCTTCGTGCGCCTTTTGGGCAAAGGCAAAAGCCTTGGCCAAAAAAGCCTGTTCCTCGGGGCGGAAATTATGCGGGATGGACTTGAGGAAATCCTTCATAGTGATGATATTATAACATTATTGGAAGGTAAGGGGGAGGGTGGTATAATTAAGATACTCCTTAGGTCAAAAGTCATAATTCAAAAGTTAAAACTTCAACTTAAAAGTGATAACTAACTTAAAGTTTTAAGTTTTGACTTGCAGTTTTGCATTTTGACTTTTGAGTTTTAAGTTATTATCATGCCTGAACTACCCGAAGTACAAACTATAGTTTCCGAGCTTGATCGGAAGCTAAAAAATCGGACCATCAAGTCCGTTGAGGTCAACGCGCCGAAGATGGTGGCCGTCGGGCCCAATGTTGTCTCTAACCGACGACAGGTTGAAAGCCATAAAGTCACCGAGTTTATCAAGTTACTGCAGGGGCAAAAGGTTATTGCGGTCAAAAGGCGGGCCAAGCTGCTCATTTTCGACCTGTCAGGGCCGCTGTCAATATTAGCCCATTTGAAAATGACCGGACAATTCATCTTTGAGGATAAAAAGCAGCGGAAAAAGACTAAGGGGTATTATCGGCTGATAAATACCGCGACTGCGCCGAAAGAATTATTGCCATCCAAGCACACGCACGTTATTTTTTGTTTTAAGGATGGCTCAACTTTATATTTTAACGACTTACGTAAATTCGGGTATTTAAAGCTGGTGCGCGACGATGAAATGGAGCAGGTACGCGAACTTCAGGAATACGGCCCCGAGCCGCTTGGCAAGGATTTTACTCTTTCCCTGTTTTTCACGGCCGTGAAAAACAGGGAAAGGACAACCATCAAGCAGGCGCTAATGGACCCCAAGGTTGTGGCTGGGATAGGGAATATCTATAGCGACGAAATATTATTCCGTGCCAAGATCAGGCCCACAAGGAAAGTTTCGTCCCTGTCGGAAAAGGAGATCAAGGAGATTTATAGACAGATTCCCATCGTATTGAAACAGGCCATAAAAGCTAAGGGGTCTTCGGTGGGGGATTTCGTGAGGACTGACGGATCGTGGGGCAGTATGGGCAAATTTCATTTCGTTTACGGCAGGGGAGGGGAGAAGTGCAAGGTATGCGGAACTATCATCAAGACAGCCAAGTTAGGTGGGAGAACGGCGAGTTATTGTCCGAAATGTCAGAAATAGATAAAAGATTATAGGTTAAACAAGCAAACAGCCCGCGACGCTTCGCGTCGCGGGCTGTTTGCGCCTTGGATAGTGTGGTAGAATAGATTTAGAAAGGAATAACACATATGGAAACCGAACAAATCAGCCAAAATGAGGCGGTCGCGCAGCAGGCCCAAATGACCCAGGAACAGATTTTGCAGGAAATATTGGAGAACACCAGGAAAACCAGGAACTACATAAAGTGGCAGCTTTATATCACCGTGGCCCTGGTGGTGCTGCCGCTGCTGGCCATGGTCGTGATGCTGCCGATGGTAATGCGGTCGCTTGGGACATTAGGCGGAATTTATGGCCCAGGCGGAATGCTTGCGCAATAGATTATAATCCGAATCGTTCGAGCTCAATCCAAATGATCTGAATAAGGGAAACATTTGGGGTATTCGGATTCCGATTCGGGGTATTAGGGTTATTTTATGATCGACGAAAAATGGAAACAATTGGTCGACGCGGCGCGGAAGAATTTCAAGAACGCGGAACTGAGTCACGAAGACTTAATAGTGCAAACCGCGGACGGCCCGCAGAAGCGCGGCACGCAGGATATCTTAATATTTGACCATCCGGCTGGCGGCCGTTACAAGTTAGTGCGGGAGAACCATCCGGTGGTCCTGGAAAAGAAGGAATTCTTCTCTCACCGCGCGGGTGACACGGCCCGGACCGAATACAAATTTTCCGACACAGAATTTTCCCATAAACTCCGCATCTACAAGGAAACGGATTATGATGAGTGGGATGAGGTGACGTTGGAAAAATTGGGTTTATGATGATCAACAGGATCTATGATAAAGCCAAAGATATTTATCTTTGCGCAAAAAGCCGGTTTGACCCCTGTCCTTTTGGGCCGCAATATCAGAAATATTGGATAAGACGCAAGGAGATATTTTCCAAATGGGACCAAGGCATCCGGACCGACGCGGTTGGACTGTTTTCCGCCACGCCGGAGAAGATAGCGGACGATATCGCGAAAAACGTCAAAGCAAAAACCATAATTGACGCGTTCTGCGGCATCGGCGCCACGGCCATCGCATTCGCCAGGGTCTGCGACAAGGTCTTCGCGGTAGATATCAATCAAGACCGCCTGGACATGGCAAAACATAACGCGGAAATTTACGGCGTCAAAGATAAGATAGAGTTCATTTGCGGCGATATCTTTGAAACTCTCCATAAGGTCTCCGCTGCCGCGATCTTTTTGGACCCGCCGTGGGGCGGGGTGGATTATTCAAAACTGGAAGGATTCAAATTAAAAGATTTTAACCCTGACGGAAACAAGTTACTGGAAGAATCATTCAAACGTTATCAGGAAATCATTTTACGCGTACCGCGGCAATTCGTGTTGGCGGAACTTGATCGGTATCAGCGTCCCTATCGGTTGCAGGATAACCGCCTCAGGAGCAAGCTGTATTCCAGGACGATATATTTTAGCTGACGGCCTAATGGTGGCATAAGTCTAGCGGTAATCGGTGGTACAGCGCGTATTGGTAAGCGTTGTGCGCCCAGTGTGACGCTAACGTCACATCAGACGACACGCGCGGCGCTGCCATTAAACGCATAACGCGAAGGAAATTATTAGAAATGCTTAAGGAGCGAATTATTTTTACTCTCCGATTTTTTGACCTCCAGGACACGCCCCTGACGCTTTTAGAATTGCATAAATTTTTGTTGGCGGACAAAGAGGTTGTTAGCGGATTTTTGGACAAAGATTGGGAAGTAATGTCAGGCACATTAAATGGTCCATCTGTTCCCGTCGCGGTCGGGGATATTTTAGCCTGCCTGGAAAAGGAATGTGGAGCGGAAGTGGAATGCGATCAGGGGTTTTACGCTTTACGGGGCAGGCGGGGCATTATTGCTTTAAGACTTGGAAATTATTTGCACGGCATCAAGCGGGAGCAATACATAAAAAAGTTCATCAATGGCACGCGCTTTTTGCCGTTTACGCGGGGTATCGGCTTGGTCGGCAGTCAGGCTATGGGGCAGCAAAAACCTACTTCCGACATCGACTTACTCATTTTGACCGCGCCGGGTTTTATGTGGCTGGCCCGCGCGTTCGTTACCGCGTATTTCCAGATATTAGGCCGCCGCAGGCACGGCAGTAAAGTTGCGGACCGTTTTTGCCTAAATCATTATGTGGTGGTGGATAAAAAGCTCGATACAGACAAAAATCTTTACACGGCCGCGGAATACCTGAAGCTTCGACCGCTCGTTTATCCCGATAACTTGAAAAGGTTCCAGTATCGTAATCAGGGGTGGATCGCCGCGATATATCCCCATACCGATTTTGCGGAAGGCGGGGAAAAAGAAAAAAGACCCTTATTACAAAAGGTCTTGGAAAGCGTTTTCCGTAACCGGCTCGGTCAATGGCTGGAAAAGTTTTCGGGCCGGATGCAGCACCGGCGCCTCAAGGTCGGCGAGTTCGTCATCGCGCAGGACGACGAGTTGTCTTTTCATCCCAACAATCGCAAGAAAGAATTATTCGCGCGGTTTTTCCAGCTCCAAAAGCAGGATCAGCGGGAAGCGGAACATCTGGTACGAGCGGTCGAACCGTGAGCTGTCCTTGCCCGACATTATTTCTTGCAGGCCGAGCAGGTCAAAGCCGGCCTGTTTTGATATTTTGACATATTCGGGAAGGGTGTAAAAATAGGAGCGGATATCTTTTTTCCAGACGAAACCGCGCTGCGGGTTGCGGCAGAATTGCGCATAATCGCGCAGCTTCAATACGGGCTTGCGGCGAAGCAAAAATCCTAGCCATCCGCGTTTCCAGATGCCCACGGGAAAAGCATAGTAGGGGTTAGCCACGGCCATAAGCAGTTTGCCGCCAGGCTTTAATATTCGGGAAAAGTTGGTCAGCGCGCGGGGCAAGTCTTCTATGTCGTGCGCGGCCATATTTAAGATTACGGCGTCAAAGCAGTCGTTCTGATACGGCAGTTCTCCCGCGGCGTCCGCTACCTTAAGATCGACCTCGGGGAAATTTTCCTTCGCTTCGCTAATTAGAGCGTGGGATACGTCAAAACCCCAGACGCGGCCATACTTTGCGGCCAGTTTGCCGGCTAGCCAGCCCGTGCCGCAGGCCGCGTCCAAGATGCGCGCGTCCTTGCTTGGCGGCAGTTTTGGCTCCAGCGCGGCGAAGACGAGCTGTTGTTCTATTTTTGCGTTTTGCGAAAGGGCGTAAAAGCTATACCCCTTGTCTTTGTCTGTTTTGCCTTTATCCATGGTTTAATTATATCATCTTTGGCCGCAAAAAAAAGCTCTTGACAAGGAAAAGCAGTTTGCTAAAATGTTTTTAGCACTCAAGTTATAGGAGTGCTAAAAACGGGCATTTTGTCCAATTTTAAGACACTTCGATAACATAAAAGAATTAATCTTCCCCCAAATCGTCCCGCCTGGCAGTCGGAAGGGCGGAATTTGGGGCCAAAGGGAGAACGATATGAAAATCAAACCTCTCGGCAACCGGATCCTGGTAAAACAGCTCTCCAGCGAGGAAGTCACGAAATCAGGGATAGTTTTGCCGGATACGGCTGACAAGGAAAAGAAAGCCCAGGGAAAAATTGTGGAGCTGGGCGCGGGCGAAGAAATAGCGAAACTTGGATTAAAGGTCGGCGATACCGTGGTGTTTGGTAAATACAGCGGCGACGAAGTGGAACTGGAAGAGGACGGCAAGAAGGTGGAGTATAAGGTGCTGTACGTCGGGAAAGAGAAGGATGAGTCTGACGTATTGGCAATAGTAGAATAAGATAATTAAATTCCAAATAACAAATTACAAATTCCAAATAAATAACAAATTCCAAATTCAAAATTAAAAGATTTTGGATATTGGATATTAAGGTTTATTTGTGGTTTGGTGCTTGTGATTTGGAATTTTCCAAAGGGATATTATGGCAAAGATCATCAAGAACGGTTTTGACGCCAAGAAGGCCATTAAGGCCGGCGTAGATATCGCGGCCAACGCGGTCAAAGTTACGCTCGGGCCCACGGGCAAGTCCGTCATTTTGGACAAATCTTTCGGCAGCCCGACCATCACCGACGACGGCGTCACAGTGGCCAAGGATATAGAACTGGAAGACAAGTTTGAGAACGTGGGCGCTTCGCTCATTCAGGAAGTGGCTAACAAGACCAACGAGGAAGCCGGCGATGGTACGACTACGGCCACGGTTTTGGCGCAAAAGATGGTGGAAAAAGGCTTTGAGGCAGCAGCGCTCGCCTCCAGTCAAGCCAATGACATCAAGAAAGGCATGGACAAGGCGGTCGCGTTCGTGGTGGAAGAGCTTAAGAAGGTCAAGAAAGACGTTAAGACCAAGGAAGAGATAAAGCAGGTCGCGACCATTGCTTCGTTAGACCAGGAAGTTGGAGAATTGATCGCGGAAATGATGGAACAGGTCGGGCATGAGGGCATTATTACGGTGGAAGAAGGCCAAACCACGGGTTTAGACAAGGAAGTGGTCAAGGGGATGCGTTTTGACAAGGGCTTCGTCAATCCGTATATGGTCACCAACACCGAGCGTATGGAAGCCGTTTGGGAAGATCCGTACATTTTGATAACCGACAAGAAGGTCTCTTCCGTCCAGGAAGTTCTGCCAATCTTGGAGAAGGTTGCGCAGAGCGGCAAGAAGGAACTGGTGATAATCGCCGACGAAGTGGAAGGCGAGGCTTTGGCCACGTTCGTAGTCAACAAGCTGCGCGGCACGTTCAGCGTGCTGGCCGTCAAAGCTCCGGGCTTTGGCGATCGCAGGAAAGAGATGTTGCAGGATATTGCCATCCTAACCGGCGGCCAGGTTATTACCGAGGATTTGGGATTGAAGCTTGAGAACACCGAACTGAACCAATTGGGCCGTGCCCGCAAGGTTATCTCCACTAAGGAGCATACAACCATTGTGGATGGGCAGGGTGACAAGAAGAGCATAGAGGACCGCGTAAACCAGATCAAGGCGGAATATAAGGAATCCACTTCGGATTACGACAAAGAAAAACTGCAGGAACGGATGGCGCGCCTTGCCGGCGGCGTGGGCGTTATCAAGGTTGGCGCGTTCACCGAAACCGAGATGAAAGCCAAGAAGTTCAAGATAGAGGACGCGCTGAACGCGACCAAGGCCGCGGTGGAAGAGGGGATAGTGGCCGGCGGCGGAGCCGCTTTGGCCAGGATTGCCCCCAAGCTGGAAGATTTCGGCAAGGACCTATCTTATGCGGAAAAGGCCGGCGTCAAGGTGGTGCGCGATTCCCTGGAAGCGCCATTGCGCCAGATCGCGGCCAACTCCGGCATCGAACCGACGGGAATAATTTCTTACATCCAGAACGAAAAGAGTCCGGCCCACGCGGGATTTGACTTCGGCAAGGCCAGCGGCAACTGGCAGGACGGACTCGTGGAAGATATGATGAAAGCCGGCATCGTGGACCCGCTCAAGGTCACGCGCCTGGCTTTAGAGAACGCGGTATCCATCGCTTCTACGCTGGTAACAACCGAAGCGATAATCGTGGACAAGCCAGAACCCAAAACTTCGGCTCCGGCTGGCGGTATGACTGGCGGTATGGGCGGGATGGAATACTAAGGAATTTTGAAAAGACAAATCCTCCGGGTTTGTCTTTTCAACTTCCAGCCTTACGGCTGGACCATCTTTTCCGGCGAGCTTGCCTCGCGGACTGGCGAAGCCAGTTCTATTCGGCGCTATAAGTAGCAAGCAAAAACTGCCTTGGCATTTTGCCGGGGCAGTTTTTTGTTTTGGTGGTATAATATTATTATCATCAATAAGATAAAAATATGGAAAGAAGAGATATACCAAAACAGGAATTTCAGCCCCCTACCCAAAAGGAACTTTGGGAGTTTATTGATAGCTTAAAAGTCCTTAAACCAGAGCAGAGGGGTAAATTATTCAGGGAATCGGAGAAGCATGCCGGAATCATGGAAGAGTTAGTAAGCGCTTATAATCAAGGACAAGCTTATAAACGAGGATTAGTAAAAAATCCCAGTGAAGCGGAACAAGGAGCAAAAATCATTTTAGAGGTAATAAGGGATAGGGTTTGTTCGACGGATTACGAAAGATATGGTTAAATAGCCTAAATATATATTTTTTCTTTTATTTAAGCCATTTTATTCAAACAGCCTTGACAAAAGGCTGTTTTTGGTATATAAATAACAGTTACGCTTAAAAAGCGTCCATTCCCAACTGAATACCATCTGCTTGGTTTTTACAGGAGAACTCAAGCGGATGCCATATGCTCCTGATTTCGGTAAACCGGATTGGGGGCACAATAAAGCCGTATACTGCATACAAGAATAACTATCTTTAGATTCTCCTGTATCAAGTATACGGTTTTTAGTATAGTAATTGCGAATATAAAAATTCGTTTATTCGTTTATTATTTCAAGATTTGTATATTCGCGAGTACTCCTCGTTTTCTCTACCGTGGGTCTAACGGAAGGCAAATTTTTGGGGGGTCCGTTTGACTCCTTGGCCTCATCTTTGTTTAGACCCACAGTAGTGCAAGTGACAGCAATCGGAAAGTAGTAGATGGATAGAATCTAGCGAAAATCATAATGTTACTATAACTGACGGCCGTCAATTTTAGTAACACTTGTGTTTTATCAGGCATTGGTCATAGGGGGCGGGGGAAGGGAATTGGCCGTCAATAAGTTATCTTATGCGGCGGCCAGCTCTCTTCCTCCAAAAAGGAGGAAAAAAGATGCGAGCGTGGATACCTTATCTGCATTCCTTCTCCAGGGGTGAATGTTCTTCACCCCCCTTTTTAAGCCCATCATGACGACGGGTTGAAAAAAGACAGAAAGGAATCTAAAATACATTGGCGGAAGGCGGGATAATGATTTTACCGTTTTGTGTCCGAGTTTTCGGATGTAAAGCGGTGGAATCCTCTCCACCTCCCCCAAGCATGGGTCCCGGGACTTGAACCTGGGCCGAGAAAGGAGGGGATATGACGATACATGTCATAATTCTTCATGGGGTGGTACCTCACCCCATCCGCACCATCAAGAGGTGGTGCAAGAATGTTGAGACGTGGTGTGTGGAGTCGTGGTATTCCAGCCCCACGTTCCGTGTAGTGTGTTGGTCGCTCTTTGTCGTTCTTGCCCTGTTTTTGTTGGGGCTGGAAGAGCGCCCATAGGCTGTTCATATGGGGGTAGGAACGTTTGTCGTTTCACCCCCTCCCCATTCATTTCCAAACCTGCAAACTAAGTTTTGCCAAAATCGGTAAAATGAAGTATGTTAGTTTATAGGTTTGGAGGTGAAGGATGGTAATTATTGGTACCATCGCCGAGATTTTCATTGATCTCGGAAACGCGTTGTTCTGGCTGGGCCGTTGCGCATGCTCAGCCGGAAGATATTTGCTCTTCTTGATGGGGGTTCGTAAATGGACCTTCTGAGAGAGTGGGCAGCTGCACCGCATTTTTGGTGTAGTTTTGCGTTCGCCGTGCCGATTGGTGCCATCGTTGTCATGCGTTTGGCATTCCTGGCACAGGGGGAGATGCTTAGGAGGAGGGCAAATGGGATGCCTCCTAAAAGTAGGTGATCAGGTCTGGAATTTTCTGGTTACGTACGGTTGGGTGCAGTGGTTTTTTGCCGCATTTATAATAATCTCGACGATTGTCACCATCGTTCGAGGCACTCGCGATGTTAATCGCGACCAGTAGGGGGCGAACAGTCGAAGTTTGACTTGAACGCCCCCTCACACCTTAAAATCTTTTATCCTGTTTCTCGACTTCGCTCGAAACATACGTTCTGATCGATTCTTTCCTGTAGTCCGCCTATGAGGCTGATCTGGATACACATCGCAAGATGAATTTCCAGGCCAGCATTCCTGTCTCATAGGCGGGTTAGAGGGAAGAAAATCAGTATCAGGTAGTAAGTATTAAGTATTAAGGGAAGAACTTTCTTCTTTACACCAAAAATATATTTGATAGAATTAAAAAAACGCGGATAGCAATTTGTCCACAAAGTTTGCGGCTAGCTTGCTGTCCGATGTTCAAGTTCAAGTGGAGGAATTTAATGCAAAATTTTATCCAGGAAGTTTTGCAAGCCAAGCCGCACTCTGACGTTTTTCGTTTCATGTCGGGGGTTGAGGCGGGAATCCAATCGGTCGGGAAGGACGGCGTTGTCCATCTGGTCCCGATTCTCCAGGAATTTCAGGAGGATCCCGAATTCCAGCTAGGATTCCTAAAGGGGCTGTGCATGGAACTGTTGCGGGTTGCGGCAGCGTCTGCGGTCACGCCACGCTTTGTCGCAGATGGCGTTGAGTCCGAAGGAAAGAGGCGGGTCGCGATTGGGGATCTGATCCCTGTCCGTCTCCGGGCAGAAGAGGTCGCGCCCCCGCGTCATGTCATCAAGCGTACTCATCTAGAACAGGAAGAAGGGGATTTCCCCTTCGGCTGGGCGCCGCCCCGAAAGAAAGTTCGGGTGGACCTGGTGCTCTCTGCTGCCTGGTGCAGCCCCGCCCTGCCGGCCGGAATTTAGCGTCGGGCAATCCTATATGGTAGGTCCAAGACAGATTGTTGTCGCGGGCCTACCATTTTTGTTTGCCGAACCGTGAACATTGACGAAAACCGCCTTTTTCGCTATAATTGTGAAGCTTAACATTAAGTCAAAAGTCATAATTCAAAAGTCAGAACTTCAACTCAAAACTCAAAAGTAGCCAACTACCAATTTGTTTTGAAGTTATAAGTTTTGACTTACAGTTTTGCGTTTTGATTTTTGAGTTTTGAATTTACTATCATGGGAGTCCCAAAGAAGCACAAGACCAGAAGCGGGCGCGACCAGCGCCGGAGCCACCACGCGTTAAAGAGCCGCTCGTTCGCGGCCTGCAAGAACTGCGGCAATGCGGTAATGCCCCATTTGCCCTGCAAAAACTGCGGGTATTATAAAGGCAAGAAAGTTACGAAATAATTGACATAGTTTAAAAAATTGACAGAATTGACATAATTTTAGACTGCAGTAAATTTTGTCAATTTTGTCATTTATGTCATTTTTGTCAATGATACTATGGCCAACCGGCATTTAGCGCGAACCATCGCCATGCAATCCTTGTTTGAATGGGATTTTAACGGCAAAAGTGGAGACTTGCGCGCGATAGTTAAGAATAATTTGAAAGAGTTTGGTTCTTCCCTGGAAGATTCGGATTTTGTTTTTCAATTAGTGGAAGGTGTGGCCGGGAAATTGCCGGAAATAGACGCTATAATCGCCAAAACCGCGCCGGAGTGGCCTATAGATCAAATAACTTTGGTGGATCGCAACGTCTTGCGCCTCGGCATCTACGAGTTGATGTTTTTAAAGGAAGTGCCGCCCAAGGTAGCCATCAACGAGGCCGTGGAGATAGCCAAGACGTTTGGCGGGGAAAGCAGCGGCAAGTTCCTCAACGGTGTGCTCGGGACGTTGTATAAGGAAGCGGCGTTGGAAAACGGGGAAGAGGAAAAGAAAAAATAGTTTTGCGGAATATCAAACCACCCTGACAAGGGCGGTTTTTGTTATGTGAAAATTTTGAGATCAGGAAAAATTATGCTATCCTAAGGGCAAATAATTATTAGAAACAAACAGTAGACAAAAATCAATATGAGAGGATCCATGAATTCGAGAAGTATTTTATTATTCTACACGATAATTGGGTCGTGTTTTTTTATTGGCCATACCGCGCGAGCGGCCGCGGACCATCTGGTAATCAGTCAGGTGCAGGTGGGGTCGTACGGCAATGCGAGCGACGAGTTCGTGGAAATCTATAACCCGACCGAGGATGATATCGTAATAGATAGCTGGTCGTTGCAATACAAGTCATCCGCGACAAGCACTTCCATAAGCAAAAAGAACCTGCCGTCGGCCAAGATCTGCAAAGGCAGTTATTTTTTGATAGCCCATAGCGGATACGACGGGGAGGCTGTGGCAGACCATACCCAAAGCAGTGTTTCGTTTTCTTCAAACGGAGGGCTGGTGTTTTTGGCCGATGGTGATGAGTTTTTGAACTCAGCCGATTCCCCGAAGATCATTGATAAGTTTATCTATGAAGAAGTGGCTAAGGCGACCGCGGGCGAAGCGGATAAGGCGTTCTTTCGGACAGGGTATTCCGGCGATAGCTTCGCGGATTTTGTGTTCCAGGACGCGAGTCCCAGGAATTCTTCCACCACACCCTGTTTCGGGATCTTGCCCGACGAAACCGATGAAGATGGAAGTTCTGCCAGCACAACCCCTGAGTATCTTACGAAAAGTTCTAATGTAAAAATCTACCGTTTCCTGCCAAATCCCGCGGGAACGGACGGCGGAAATGAATGGGTGGAGTTGATAAATAACGATAGCGAACCGATATTGCTGGACGGCTGGCTGCTGGATGACGACGACAAGGGTGCGGGCGAACCGTCTTCGGACGCGTTCACGCTAAGCGGGGTCATCCAGCCCGGGGAAATTATCAGATTTCTTATTCCTTCGACTGCCTTTGCTTTGAATAACAGCAACGGTGACGAGGTGAATCTGTATTTTGGCGACGGGACGCTTGCGGACGCGGCGCCATATACTGTCGCCGCATACGACGACGGCATTTTTGAGTTCAGGGACGGGATGTGGCAGCCGCCGACATTGCCAAGCAGCGGCGGGGGAGGGTCGTTGGGAAGTTCGTCGTCATCTACATCAAATAACCAAGCGACCGCTCAATTAGCGATAACCATCACCGAATTCTTGCCTGACCCTATTGGTGATGATGAAGGAAAAATTTGGGTGGAACTATATAATCCTGCAAGCAGCAAGGCTAGCTTGAGCGGATGGATATTGGACAACAGAGGAACTTCTACTTTGCCGAGCAGTAGCGCGTTTGTTTTGGACAGCAGTTATTCCGTGCCGGCGAAAGGATATCTTGTCGTTACTATTCCTCCAGGCAAATTCACGTTCAGCGGCGCCAGCAGCACAATCAGATTGTTTAAACCGGACAAAAGTTTGGCGCAAAGCGTCAATTTTTTCGACGCGCCGGAAGGGAAAAGCTATGGGGTGGACGAGGCAGGGAATTGGGCGTATGACTTTCCCACCCCGGGTTTCGCCAACGTGTTTGGCGTGCCGCTGGCGAACGTCGAGGTTAGCGAGATATTGCCGTATCCAGTCGCGGGGGACGACGAGTTTGTGGAGTTGTATAACGCCAGCGGCACGCCGCTGAACCTGAGGGGTTTTCGGCTGCGCGTCGGCACGCGCGAAAAGGTCTTGAACGACGCTTTGCTGGATGGAAATGGTTATTATGTCATTAGCGAAGAAGATTTGCCCATCAATCTTCGCAACAGTGGGCAGGAAGTGGTGTTGTTGGATAATTTGGGGCGTGAACTGGACCGTGTAGTTTATCCGAGATCACCACAAGGGCAGGCTTACGCATTATCGGAAGGGGCTTTCCTTTGGACCAGTCAAGCCACCCCTGGGGAATCTAACGTGATGGTCTTGGGCGCTGCCGTAAAAGCGGCAAACAATCCTTCGGCCGTAAAACCAGTAAGTAAGCCTGCCAGCCAATCCGGACAGGTGAATTATCAAAAACTCTATGATGAGGTTGTTAAGACCAACCAAGAACTTCTGCAAAGGCTGGATAATCTAGAAAATGCTTTGGCATTATTGGCGGAAAATTCGGTCGGACCGGCCAACGCCCAGGCAGTTGATTTGATCGAAAGCAACCAGTCGGAAAGTCCAAAAAACGGCTCAAAAATCATCTATTTGGCGGTCGCTGCCGCGGCAGCCATAGCGTTTGTCCTGCTAGTTTGGCAGTTCTTTCGGGGCAAATCCGTTTAAGTAAATGCAATAAACCGTGCTGTCGTCCGTCGTAGCAGATGAAAGTAGGCGAAAGCCTTATATCCACTGGATTTTTTTTGAATCTTGGCTTATAATAGACTAGGTATAATTAAATTTGTCAAAGGGAGACACACATAATTAATTCGGAAAGGATTTTTGTATGAACAAACTCCAACTTACGGAACAATTGGCTGCGAAGCTCGGGATTACCCATAGTGAAGCTGAACGCATGCTTAACACGCTTATTAATTTGATATACGAACAATTGCGGTCAGGCGACAAGGTGAATATCTCCGGTTTCGGGCAATTCAGCGTTTCCCATCGCGCGTCGCGTATTGGCGTGAACCCGCGCAACCCGTCCCAGAAGATCACCATCCCCGAGCTCAATACCCCGAAGTTCAAGGCCGGCGAGGCCTTCAAGGCAGCGGTGAAGTTGCGCTAATATTCGGTCTTCAGGAAAATCCTCTGCTTGAAACGGCAGGGGATTTTTGGTATAATTTTATAGGTACGATCGCTATTGAAAAGTTGAACGATTTAATAATTGTCTCCCTGCGGGAGATCCCCCGAAGGGGAAACGATTGGTTAATCCGGAAATCTTTAAATCTTTCAATTTTCAATCTCTCAATTATTCGTGCGGGTATCGTATAGTGGTAATACCACAGCTTTCCAAGCTGTTGCGGGGGGTTCGATTCCCCCTACCCGCTCCAAAAGAAAAAGTAGCACCTTTAGGTGGTGCTTTTTCTTGTGCCGGTGGTTGACTATCCCAAAAATTAAGCCTATACTATTGGCAACAACCGAATATTAATTATCAAGAGCGCAGGATAGGGAACTAGCCCTTTGACCCTGCCGGCAACCATCGATTTCCATCGAAAGGTGCCACTTCTAGCCCCTGGCGGGGAAGATAAATAATCATTTTCCGCGAGAAGCGGATTTTTTAGTAAGGAAACATCATGAAAAACAGCAAGCAAATGAAGCTGTTCACGTCCGAATCGGTCACCGAGGGCCATCCGGACAAATTGTGCGACCAGATAAGCGACGCCATCTTGGACGAGATATTAAGGAAAGATCCGCGCGGGCGCGTGGCCGTGGAAGCGCTGGTTACCAACGGCGTGTGCGTGGTAGCGGGGGAGATAACTACCAAGACATACGTGGAGATTCCCAAGATAGTGCGTGAGGTAATCAAAGACATCGGCTATACGGATGCCAAGTACGGGTTCCAGCACGAGACATCGGGCGTAATGGTGGCCATCCAGGAGCAGTCCGGCGACATCGCCCAGGGCGTGGATTCGTTCGTCAAAGGCAAAGGCGGCGAGATAGTCAAAGAGGATCTGGAGCATCTTGGCGCGGGCGACCAGGGGCTGATGTTCGGCCTGGCCTGCGACGAGACCAAGGAATTGATGCCGCTGCCCATCGTGTTGGCGCACAAGCTAACCCAGAGGCTCGCATACGTTCGCAAGCACAATATAATTAAAGGTCTGCGGCCGGACGGCAAATCGCAAGTTACGGTCGAGTACGACGGTGACAAGCCCAAGCGCGTGCACACCGTGCTCATCGCGGCCCAGCATGACCCGGAAGTGGATCCGGAGCAGCTGAAGAATTACGTAATTAATTACGTAATTAAATACGTAATTCCAAAGAAATTATTGGATAAGAATACTAAAATATATGTAAATTCCACGGGCCGGTTCGTCATTGGCGGGCCGCAGGGGGATACAGGGCTTACCGGACGCAAGATAATCGTGGACACTTATGGCGGGGCCGGGCATCACGGCGGCGGCTGCTTTAGTGGCAAAGACCCGTCCAAAGTGGATCGCAGCGGTTCATATATGGCCCGTTACGTGGCTAAGAATCTGGTGGCCGCTGGCGTGGCGAGAAAGCTGGAAGTGCAAATCGCTTACGCCATCGGCATGCCCGAACCCTTAAGCGTGCGCGTGGATACGTTTGGCACGGGAAAAATCTCCGACTGCCGGATAGTGGAGATAATCAACGAGGTGTTCGACCTCCGTCCGGGCATGATAATCAAGAACCTGAATTTGCGCCGGCCCATTTACCGCCAGGTCGCGGCCTACGGACACTTTGGCCGCAGCGACCTAAAGCTGCCGTGGGAGAAGACGGACAAGGTCAAGGAGATAAGGAAGCTAATGAAGGCAAAACCGCGGATCAATCGCTGATAGGTACGCTGATTTTACGCTAAACGAACGCCTCAACCAGCGGTTGAGGCGTTCGTTTCGTAGGTAGGACAGTGTAATATGGCAATCCGGCTATTTTTGGGATATAATGGAAATACGTAATCAATACCGCAGGAATATCAATAATTAGACACCAAAAAAGTCAATGAATAACAATCTTCCGGACTTAGCCAGGCTTATCCGCTATTATATATTAACCTCCACGACCGCGGCGGGAAGCGGGCATCCGACCACGTCCTTGTCAGCCACTGACCTGATGACGTCCCTGTTATTCGGCGGGCATTTCCGTTTTGACCTGGATGACCCGGAAAATCCGAATAACGACCGTTTGATATTCAGCAAAGGCCATGCGTCACCCTTGTTTTACGCGCTTTACGCGGCAGCGGGAAAGATAACGGAAGAGGAATTGATGACATTGAGGAAATCGGGCAGTCGGCTTGAAGGACATCCTACTATGTTATTTCCGTACACCGAAGTGCCGACCGGTTCGCTTGGCCAGGGTTTGGGCGTGGGTGTCGGTATGGCAATAAACAGTAAATTTTTGGACAAGACAAATTACCGCACTTTCGTGCTGCTCGGAGATTCCGAAACGGCCGAAGGCAGCGTGTGGGAAGCCATGCAGCTGGCCGCTTACTATAAATTGGACAACTTGGTCGCCATTTTGGACGTAAACCGTTTGGGACAGAGCCGGGCGACCATGTCGGGATACGACACGGCCGCTTACGAAGCCAAGGCGCGCGCGTTCGGCTGGGAGGCGTCGGTTATAGACGGGCACAACTTTGGCGAGATAGCTTCGGCCATCACTTACGCCTGCGCGGATGGCACGGGCAAGCCGACTATGATAATTGCCAAGACCGTGAAAGGCAAAGGCGTGTCGTTTTTGGAAGACAAGGAAGGCTGGCATGGTAAGGCGTTAAAGCCGGAGGAACTGGAAAAGGCGTTGGAGGAGATCGGTGAAGTTGATAAGACAGTGCGCGGGGAAATATCCAAACCAGTGACGGTGCAAGAATCAAGAACCAAGAATCAAGAACCAAAGGGGGACCATATTCAAATTACTAAATACGAAAAACCCACGGCGACACGAAGGGCTTACGGGAACGCTTTGGCCAATTTGGCCGAGGCATATCCAGAGATAGTAGTATTGGACGCGGAAACCAGCAATTCCACTTATTCGGAAGTTTTCCGCAAAGCCTGCCCTGACCGTTTTTTTGAGATGTTTATCGCGGAGCAGAATATGGCCAGCGCGGCTTTGGGCCTGGCCCGCCGCGGCAAGATCCCGTTCGCGTCCACGTTCGCCGCGTTTTGGACCCGCGCCTGCGACCAGATCCGCATGAGCCAGTACGCGCGTTCAAACATCAAGTTCTGCGGCTCGCACGCGGGGGTCAGCATCGGTGAGGACGGCTCATCCCAGATGGCGCTGGAGGACATCGCGATGTTTCGTAGTCTGCTCGGATCGGTCGTGCTGTATCCGTCCGACGCGGTTTCCACGGAAAAATTGGTCGCTGCCGCGGCCGCGCACCAGGGAAATGTTTACATAAGGACAACCAGGAAAGATACTGCCATCCTTTACGGTAAAGACGAAGAATTTATTATCGGTGGATCCAAAACTTTAAAGTCATCGGACAAAGACCAGGTCACGGTCGTGGGCGCGGGGATCACTTTACACGAAGCTTTGGCCGCGTACGAGGAGCTGAAAAAAGAGAACATTTACATCCGCGTCATAGACCTTTATTCCGTAAAACCGCTAGACATAGAAACCCTAAAGAAAGCCGCGGCCGAGACCAAGGCCATTATCACTGTGGAAGACCATCACCTGGAAGGCGGCTTAGGCGAAGCGGTCGCCTCCGCGCTTGCAATGTTTAATCTTAAATCTTTAATCTTTAATCTTGCAGTCACAAAAGAACCCCACAGCGCTAAGCCTGACGAACTGCTGGCCTTTGAAGAAATAAATAAGGATGCGATAATCAAAAAAGTAAAAAAGCTGATTTACTAAGTACTAATTAATATAAACAAGGATAGGAATTAGTATATTAGTAACAATTGGTATTTAATAAAGAAACAAACATGAGAGACAAATTGGGTTACGACAAGCCGCTGTTCATTCTCGCCTTTGACCACCGCGCGTCGCTAATGAAGAAATTGTTCGGGGATGGCGAACTGACAGCAGAGCAAAAGGCGCGATTTTCCGATTATAAATTCCTCATTTATCAAGGACTGGAAAAAGGGATAGAGCTGGGCGTCCCCAAAGACGACGCGGCTTTGCTCGTGGAAGAGGAATATGGCGACAAGGTCTTGCGCGACGCGAAAAGCAAAGGCTATCGGTTCATCCTCACCACGGAAAAGAGCGGGCAGGATGAATTTGAGTTCCAGTACGGCGAGGATTTTCCCGCGCATATAGAAAAATATCACCCCACGTTCACCAAAGCGTTGGTACGGTACAATCCGGAAGGGGACAAGGAACTCAACGCGCGGCAAGCTGAGAAGCTGAAAATTCTTAGCGACTATTCGCACGAGCAAGGCTATAAGTTTTTAATAGAGCCGATAATCGCGGCGACCGAGGCGCAATTAGCGTCCGTGGGCGACGATAAGAAACGGTATGACGAAGAACTCCGGCCAGCATTGGCTGTGGAAATGGTAAGGCAATTGCAGGAAGCGGGCGTGGAGCCGGACATCTGGAAAATAGAAGGGATGAACAAATCCGAACATTACCAGAAATTTATAATGCAGGCCCGCTCAGGCGGACGCGAACGGGTCGGGGCCGTGGTTTTGGGCCGCGGGGAGAGCGACGAGGCCGTGGCGCGGTGGCTTGAGGCCGGAGCAAAGGTTCCAGGGATCTTGGGTTTTGCCATCGGCAGAACCATCTTTATGCAGGCGCTGCTGGATTATCAAGCAGGCCGCGTCAGCCGGGAAGATGTCATAATTGACATCGGCGAGAATTATCGAAAATTCCACGCAATCTTTAAAGCTAATCAATAATAAAAAAACAATGAAGGATATTAAACAACCACAAAAACCACAATATCAGCCGGTAGAACATTTGGAAAAAGCCAGAAAAGGGGAGAAGGATCTTCCGACTTGGACCGTTTTTAAGATAATGAGCGAGTTCATTTCGGGATTTGAATTTTTGAAGAATTACAAGAAAGCCGTCAGTATCATGGGCAGCGCGCGTAATACCTTGGATGCCGGGACTTATGACAAGGCCACGGACCTGGCCCGCAAGCTGTCCAAGGCGGGCTTTACCGTGATAACCGGCGGCGGACCAGGGATAATGGAAGCGGCGAATAAGGGCGCGTATGAAGCTGGCGGGAAGTCAGTGGGCATCAATATTCGCCTGCCGTTTGAACAGCGTACCAACCAATACGTTAAGGAATCGGAGAGTTTTTCTTACTTTTTCACCAGAAAAGTGATGCTGGAATACGCCAGCCAGATCTACGTGTTCTTCCCTGGTGGCTTCGGTACGCTGGACGAGTTCTTCGAGATGGTTACCCTGACCCAGACACATAAGATCCACCCCGTGCCGATAATTTTGGTCGGCCGCGAGTTCTGGCAGGGGCTTTTGTCCTGGATAGAGCAGACGGTCTACGAAAAGAACAAGGCCATAGACAAGGAAGATATGGAAATCTATCATTTGGTGGATACCGCGGAAGAAGCGTATAAGCTCATTAAGGAGTTATCCAAGAACAAACACCTCTTTAATTGACATAAATGACAAAATTGAACAGAATTGACAAAATTTAAACTAGATCTTTAAGGTTCAGTAGTTTCATATCAAAATTCTATGAAGCCACAGGAACTTAAAACTAAGATATTCCTGGACAGCGGCGATCCCAAGGAGACGCGGGAGGCCTTGTCGCTGCTCGGTTTTTTGGACGGACAGACAACTAATCCGTCGCTCATCGCCAAGAACCCCGAGACCGCGGGAAAAAAATTTAGCCAGGAGCAGTTGCTGGATTTTTATCGCGGGGTGGTGAAAGAAGTTTCCGTTTTGATTCCGCAAGGATCGGTTTCTGTGGAAGTGTACGCGGACAGGGCGACCAAGGCCGAGACAATGCTGGGTCAGGGGAGGGAGTTTAACCAGTGGATCCCGAATGCGCATATTAAATTTCCGACGACAACAGAAGGGTTGAAAGCGGCTGAACAGGCAGTCAAGGAAGGCTTGCGCGTGAATATGACGTTGGTGTTCTCCCAGGCGCAAGCCGCGGCGGTCTATGCCGCCACGAAGGGCGCGAAAAAAGGAGATGTATTCCTTTCTCCTTTCATCGGACGGCTAGATGACCGCGGCGAGAATGGCATGGATTTCATCGCAAACATCGTCAGGATGTATGGGAGTGGGGACGGGCACGTGGAAATATTGGCGGCAAGCGTCCGCAGCCTGGGGCATTTTTTGGAAAGCATCAGGCTAGGCGCGGATATTATTACTGCACCGCTTAAAGTATTGAAGCAGTGGGCGGAAGCGGGTCTAAAATTGCCGGGAAAAAATCTCGTTTACGATTGCGCGGCGCTGAAAGCCATCCCTTACCAAGAGATTGATCTCAATAAACCTTGGCTAGAGTACGACATTAGCCACGAACTGACGGACAAGGGGATAGAGAGATTCACCGCGGACTGGAATGCGTTAATAGGCTGACCCTAAACTCTACCGCGCATTTGACGAGCTCAGGCGGCAAACAAGTTCAATGGACTTTGGTCCCTGAGCGAGGTTAAAGGGCAAAAATTTGATTACAAGATCGTCTAAGGGTAATTTAAAAGGACAATGGGCAAAACAGACACAAAAAGCTGGCCGTTTAATTGCGTGCTGTATCAGATATATCCCCGTAGCTTTCAGGATACTAACGGCGACGGCGTAGGGGACTTGCAGGGAATCATCTCTCGGCTGGATTATCTGAATGGCAAAGAGGATTCTTTGGGGATAAATGCCATCTGGCTTTCGCCGGACAACAAGTCGCCGATGGTGGATTTTGGCTATGACATTTCGGATTATTGCCAAATTGATCCAAGCTTCGGTTCCATGGCGGATTTTGACCGGTTGGTCAGCGAGGCGCATAAGCGTGATATTAAGCTGATAATGGATCTCGTGCCCAACCACACCTCGGACCAGCATCCGTGGTTCGTGGAGTCGCGGTCTTCTAAGAACAATCCCAAGCGGGATTGGTACATTTGGCGCGACGGCAAGCCGGACGGGAGCGTTCCCAATAACTGGCTGTCGCACTTCGGCGGCAGCGCGTGGGAATTTGATCCGCTTACGGGGCAGTATTATTATCACAGCTTTTTCAAGCAGCAGCCTGACCTTAATTGGCGTAATTCGGAAGTGGTGGAAGAGATGCATAAGGTGATGCGCTTTTGGCTGGAGCGGGGGGTGGACGGGTTTCGAGTGGACGCGGTGGACTTTCTCATAAAAGACGCGCAATTCCGCGACGAGCCGTTGAACCCGAGCTTTTTGCCGGGGATGGAAGACCCCTACCATTCCTTGCTCCATACCTACAGCCGAAAACAGCCGGAAGCTTTGGATGTACTGAATGGATTCTGTAAGGTCGCGGGGGAATACAAAGATAAGTTAATAATCAGCGAGGTCTATGCCGGCATTCCGGAAATGATGAAGTACTACCGGGCTTGCAACAGCAGCCTGCAGGCCCCGTTCAATTTTAATCTAATGGCTTTGCCCTGGAATGCGGGGAGTTACCGACAATATATAGACAGTTACGAAACTGCCTTGCAGCCTGGGGATCTGCCGAATTATGTCCTTGGTAACCACGACCATAGCCGCGTGGCCACTAAATATGGACAAAATGGCGCGCGCTTGTCCGCGCTACTCGCATTGACCTTGCGGGGGATGATAGTGGTGTATTACGGTGATGAATTAGGGATGGAGGACGTGCCAATTTCGCACGACCTGGCCCTTGACCGGTGGGAAAAGAACGAGCCCGGGTTCAAGCTGGGCCGCGACCCGCAGCGCACCCCTATGCAGTGGAACAGCGGCGCTAACGCGGGGTTCTCCACAACCACGCCGTGGCTGCCCGTGGCGGAAAACTACCAGCACTGTAATGTAGAAACGGAAAGTGCGGATACCCGTTCCATGCTTTCGCTATACCGCCGTCTTATCCATTTGCGTTCCGCAACTCCGGCGCTGACCGAAGGGTCTTACCAGTCATTAGATACGTCGCATAAACACATCTTTGCCTACGAAAGGGAAAAGGACGGGGAAAAATATCTTGTCATCCTGAATTTTGCCGACGTAGAAAAGACGGTAACTTTGGATTATCCCCGCGCCACGGTGGAATGCAATACGTATATGGATCGGCCGAAAGGGGAGAGTGTGTCGCTCAGTAATTTTTCCCTGCGTCCGCAAGAAGGGTATCTGCTAAAGATATAATAAGGTTATTTCAAGGATGTTTGATCGTTTGTTAAGATGTATGGCTTAGGGTGGGGCCCTCCTCTCCTGGCAAGGAGAATATCCCAACTTCAGTCGGGACAGGTGAGGTTAAGGCGATGATTGCTGATATTACGCCCGATCAGCTCTATAAGGCATTGCCGCGGAGCCTGTTTGGTGATATAATTTTCCTACTGTCAACTTGCGACGGGATGTAGTATACCGGTAGTACGCCTGCTTTGGGAGCAGGTAGACTGGGTTCGATTCCCAGCATCCCGACCAGGAGAATGACGCTTTGTTGACAGGATTTTTCCGTGTGATATCCTTAAATAAGTTTAAGTTTTCAGCGAAACAAAACGATTAATACAACGAGTGCCATGAGTACACTGGGAGGAAGAACAAGAACCGCCATAGCCTAAATTAATAGGCGGGTTTTTTGTTGCGTAAAATTAATGCCAAAAAGAGTATATGAGGATATTTAAGTCCCCAGAATCAGTTTCTTTAAGGAATTATGATTTCATCCCAAGGAAAACAAGTGCCTGGCTGAAGTGGGTATTTTCCGGAGCGGCATTTTTCTGTTCGATATTCATTTTCTCTCAAGCCTCGGCCGCGTCTTATATCCAGAGCGTCTACGACAATCAGCAGGATATGGACATGGTCTTTAATGACGATACCAATAAGACGTGCACATACGCGATTAGCTGGGATTGGGTCAGTTATCCGAATGCCGGTTGGCCAACGCGCGGAAAGCTGAAGACCATAACTATAAAAGTTTCCAGGCCAATAGGCGTTCTGACCAGCTGGGCCGGCGTATCGTATTATTTCCCTCAGAGGTATTGGGATCTGTATAATTATAATTTTGGGCTGCACGTAACAGGTACATCAGATGCGGATGTTTTCCCCCAATCGGTCAGTCCTTGGCATCTGACGGATAACGGCTGGATCGATGTGGTTTTGGATTATTCCAACATCAATGTGGATTTTTCGAAGCAAAAGATCGACAGAATCGATTTTGGCGCGGGACTTTGTCTGGCCGGGACCGATCAAGATGTCGGATGGGGAATGAACCCGACCCCTTATATGGTAATAACTACGGATGATCCCGCCGACGCATCTTCTTTGGCTTTCACCACGCCGGAACCGAATTCCACGGTCACCCAGGACCAGGAGTTCGTGGTTTCAGGTATTTGTCCGAATAATGGTCAAAACCAGTTGGCTTTGACATATACTATACCAACTGATCCTGGTCCATTGAATTACAATATAAATTGCATAGATAACATTTGGACCGCAACAAGCACATTGAACTTGTCAGAACAGGGGTTGTACGTGACGGATAAACTATCAGGGACAAGCGCCTTTCTACCCCTGGACCTATTTATATAATTTATGACAATGGGAAGTTAAATAAAGCCAAATCATGGAATATTGCATCGATTGTATTATTGGGTTTTTTGATTGTATATCTGTATAGCTTATATTCCCTTTCCCATTTTGGGTTTTAAGATTAATAGGACTTATAGGACGGATGGAGTGGAGGTAGGCGAAAGGGGGCATAGTTAGAGCAGGGGAGGAAAAAGGAAAAACGAAAAGCGGAGCGACGGCGCGCACCCGCTTTTTAGTTGGCGTCATGCCAGAATGAACCGCAGAATATCTATGGCGAACTGGAAGGACCAGCAAAGGTTGAAGGCCACTACAGCGAAAGAGAAGCCAACCACCATTTCCAGTAGCCAAATGTCGCCGGGTCGCTTCAGGCCATAGTCCTCATCCAGCTTAAGGCGGGACTTTTTTATACCGATAAGAAGCAGTGCCACCGCCGCGAGTTTGCAGATTAGGAGCCCTGTTTCCGGCGAACTCCATTTCATCAAAAATGCCGTGACGGGGGATACCTCTATCGCAACCGGGATAAGCGCCGTGAACGTCCAAGTGGTAAGTACGTCTACCACCTGGAAATAGAGGAAGAGCGTAAAAAGCATCTTCAGTCGATCCCGATGTGGCTCGTAGGGATCCTGAACGAATATCCTCCACATCAATTATTGACCTCCAATGGCTAATAATATAGAAAATTACCTGAAAATTCAAGGGTTTTTATAATAATGTCTTATCCTAATGAAAAAAATTATTTTAGGCTTAGTTTAAAGGGTGGATGGCAATGCACAATGGTTTCCAGGGCGCATGATGATATTAAGATTCCCGCTTTCGCGGGAATGACAATCAATCAAGGAGTCCGGACTATAGGGTAATCGGTGGAGTAAGGAGGTGTAGTTATGCCAAATTAAGCCTAAGGTGGGTTGAAATAACCCTAACAACCATTGACAAAAGCTGTTTTGTGTCTTATAATGCTTTTGTAATTGCTGTTAAATTATGGGTTTATCCACAATCGGGTGTTTAAACAAACAATCCAATTAAAAGAGGTCAGGGAACAGTCATAATAACTAAAAAACGCTAAAATAAGCGTTAAATTATGGCTCTTCCCTGGCTTTTTACGTATAGTCCCCGTACCCTGCCAGGGGCCCTAAAAAGGTTGTAACAAACCTTTAAAAGGTCACGTCTTTGGGGTCAAACCTCTAGAAGCGATAGGTATTTAGAAAGCAAAAACCGGTAAATAGCAAAACTTCCTAACAAACCGCTATTTAACCCTTTTGCAGCAAATCCTACTGCTGTTTTTATGTGTTTTTCGCATATTTAAAACGAGTTTTGGAAGCTGTTCAATCAAAAAGTGATTGAATAGGTTTCTGGACTGGTTTTTCAGCCCAGACCATCAAAATTAGTGATTTTACCGAATATCCTTAAGGATAAGAGGAAAATATGGATTTTGATGGCTTATAACCTTATTTATTGAACCCTTGTGGCTAAAAGAGCCAAACTGGTCTTGATCTGTCGCTGCCGTTCCTAACGGAGTGACTGGTCGGGATGGTCGGTCTTTTGGTAACAAACCCGCGCGCCTACCGGCGCCGGATGCGCTTTGTGGCCCTGGGGAATTCAATAAACATTGCAGTGTCAGGACTCTTGCCGATCTCTAGAGCGGCAAAAGATACCGGCAAGGCAATGCAAATTAATTGTTTAGGCGTTAATTGATTATCTCAATTGAATAATCAATCGCCTAAATGGAGTTAATCTAAACAAATGCAAACTTCTGTTGCAAAGAAAATCTTTGCGGTAGGTGTTGCGGTTTCCACCGCCTTGGCTTTTGCTCCGTTCACTGCTTTCGCCGCGGCTCACGCGGAAGGCACGAACGTCAAGAAGTCTGACGGTACCGTCGGTATGATCATCGGCGGACAGTTCCGCCCCTACACTTCCGCTGGCGCGTTCCTTTCCTACGGCTTCAATTCCTGGAGCTCCGTAGTGGACGCCAACGCGGATGATCTGGCTTTGCCGACCGGCGCGTTCATTCCGCCCCAGGACGGCACTGTCTTCTGTGCCACCGAAACCAAAGGCACTGATGTCAAGGGCGAATGTTCCTTGATCACTGGCGGCCAAAAGGCTGCCTTCACCAGCGCCGCAGTCTTCACCGGCTTGGGCTTCAGCTTCAGCCGCGCCGAATACGGCGATTCTTCCTTCTTGGCTAAGACCACCGACATCAACAGCTCCACCGAGGCTCATCGCCCGGGCGTGCTCGTGAACAACAACGGCACTGTGCAGCTGGTCGGCGCCAATAGCTTAATGGGCATTCCGGACATCGCCACCTTTAACAGCTGGGGTTATTCCTTCGCTGATGTCGTCCCGGCCAACGCCGCCGACAAGGCGATGACTCAGTCTGGTGTCATGGCTGCTCGCGTAGCCGGCCAGTTGTCTCCGACAGCTTTGGCCAGCGTGCCGGCTTCCTCCGGTTCTGTTAGCGTGGCTTTGGCTGCCGACAATCCGGCTTCCGGCGCTGTCGTTGCCAGCTCTGCTGCTGTTTCCTTGTTAAAGGTTAACTTTACCGGTTCTGGTACTGTCAACAGTGTTACTTTAAAGAGAATTGGCGTTTCTGCTGATACTTCTTTGAATAACGTTTACCTGTATGACGGTGCTACCCGCTTGACTGATGGCGTATCTGTTACCTCTGGCGGCAACATTACCTTTAGCAACGGCTCTGGCTTGTTTACCGTGAATGGTTCCAGGACTATCAGTGTTGTGGCTGATTTAACTGCTTCTGCTGGTGAGACCTTGGGTGTTCAGATGACTGGTTACACTGTGGCCGGCGGCACTGCCGCTACGGTTGCTTTGACCGGTAACCTGATGAGCGTTGCTAACGCCACCTTGGCTTCTGTGTCCTTCTCTTCTCCGCTCTCTTCTGTAGCTGTTAACTCCAGCCTCGATCCTCAACCGGATGTGGTTGTGTGGCGCAGCACTGCGACCGTTGGCACTCGCGATGTAACTCTTACTCGCGCCATGTTCCACGAAGTCGGTTCCATCAACTACAGCGATTTGGCTAACTTCCGCTTGTATGTTGACGGTACTCTTGTAGCCTCTGCTTCCAGCTTGGACAGCAATGGCTACGTGACTTTTGTCCCGGCTTCCCCGGTCACTTTGAAAGTTGGCGGACGCGACATCAAAGTCTTGGCTGACGTTAATGGCGGCGCTTACCGCGATTTCACTTTCTCGGTTAAGAATGCCTCTGACCTTGGTTTGATGGATACCCAGTATAATGCTGGCGTAATTGCTGGCGGCGACGTATTGATTGCTGCTGGTAAGCAGAGCATTAGCTATGGTTCTGTCACTGTCCAAAAGGCCACTGACAGCCCGACTGCCAATTTAACCTTGGCTGCTACCAACCAGTTGTTGGCTAAATACACCTTAACTACCTATGGTGAACCGGTTAAGATCACTGATTTAACCTTCACCACGACTATGGCCACCAATGCCAGCAGCGTGCCGGCTTTGACCAATGGCTATGTTACGTTCAATGGCGTCCAGTATGGCGCTACCAAGAGTTTGTCCACTGGCGGTAGCACCACTGGCGGCGACACGACTTTCACCGTAAACTATACCACCACTCCGGGTACTCCGGTGACCGTGGCTGTTTATGGAGATGTTGTGTCTTCTGATTCCAGCTATTCAGTTCATACTGGTGACAAAGTTAAGGTTACTATGAAGGCTGCTACTTCCAATGGCCAGGGCACTGTCTCCGGCCAGATGGTTAATGTACCTAACAGCATCAGTGTAGATGCTAACGAGATGACAGTAGCTGCCGGCGGATTAAACGGCGCTTTGACCAAGACTGCCAACTACGGTAATCAAAGCACTGTTGTTCCGCAGACTAACTATAAATTGGCTTCCTTCCAGTTGAACGGCAACAGCACTGAAGATGTAAACATCAACACTATTTCCGTTGATTTCACTTCGGTGACCCATGACACCTTCAACTATCAGGATTTGAGCAATGTGTACGTGATGTATGGTTCCACCAAATTGGCCACTAAAGCCACTGTTGGTGCTTCCAACAACACCTGGTCTATTTCCCAGACCTTGGCTAAGAACTCAACCGTAGAGGTTGATGTTTACGCCGATATCGGTTCTGCCATCACTTCTGGTGATTCCATGAAGACCACCATGACTGTTAGTGGTATTACTGTCTCTTCTGGCACTTCCACTAACACTGATGCTGTTGATGGCCAGACCATCGCTGCTGCTACTGGCACTATCTCTGAAGCTGTGGATGCTTCTTCTCCTGTTGCCTCCATCGTTGCTGGCAACCAGACCAAGACCGCCGCAGCCTTCAAGTTCACTGCCACTAACGACAACTACACCATCACTGATTTGACCTTCACCTTGGCTGGCGCTACTACTGTCAACAGCGTCAACCTGATGGATGGTTCCACTGTGGTTGCCACTAAGGGTGGCGCTGCAACCGTTACCTTCAGCGGTTTGAACATCGCTGTTCCTTCTAACGGAAGCAAAGTCTTGTCTGTCCAGTTAGGCTTGGGCACTGTCGGTGCCGGTACCGGTACTTCTGGTGAAGACACCAAGGTTACCTTGACCGGCGCTAAGTACACCAGTTCCACTGGTGTGACTGACCATTCCAGCCTGAACAAGGCTGCAAGCAGCATGTACGTCTTCAAGAGCGTTCCGACTATCACGAACGTAGCCTTGCCGACTACTGTGTTGTCCGCTGGCGTTCAGACCCTTGCCAAATTCCAGGTATCCTCTGGCGGAACTGGTACGATTTCCTGGGGCGAAATTGACTTCACAGTCAATGCTTCCACCGGTGTGACCGTAGACACTCCGACCTTGTGGGATGCTGATGCTGGCACTCAGGTAGCGAATGTTACCTGCTCTGGCACAACTGCTGTTGTTTGTACTTCTATAACCGATCAGGAAATCAGCGGTGCCAAGAACTACATTTTGAAAATGAATGTAGGCGGTACCATCGCTTCCGGCGCTTATGTTTCTACCAACATTGCCAACCCGTCTAGCCATGTTGTTCCTGCGACCTTCGCCGACGCTTCTGGCGCCAATGGCGGTGGAAATAGCGTAGCTGCTTCCTTCGTGTGGTCTGATGAGTCCGCTACTGGACACAGCCTGACTACCACCGACTGGAACAACGACTACTTAGTCAAGAATCTGCCTACAGATTCTCAGACTTTGACTAAATAACCTTTTGGTTAATTAGTTAAGAGTAGTTGAGACTCCCCAGGTAGTCTGGTAAAACCTGGCAAAACCCCGCTTCCAAAAGAGGCGGGGTTTTGATGTTGGTAGGGGATGCTACAAGGGGCCACAAGGGGACACCTTGCGCTAGGCGCAAGGTGTCCCCTTGTTTGTAAGAAAATTGTGGTATAATTAAGATATGAACTCGAGGGACTATAAGATCCTCCGTCCGGGGAATTACTATCACATCTTTAATAGAGGCAATAACAAGGAAAAGGTTTTTCTAGACGACCAGGATTTTTTGAATTTTCTGAAACGGCTAAAGTTAGCACTGGGAATAGCCCAACCTGCAAATGCAAGGGGACACCTTGTAAAACAACAAGGTGTCCCCTTGCACAGTCGGCCAGCGCTACGTATTAGGCCGTTTCCTGCCGGTGCTTTTACCATAATTTGTTATTGCCTTATGCCAAATCATTTTCATTTTTTAATTAGGCAAAATACCGATATTGGCATTGATTTGTTGATACAAAAAGTATGCACCAGTTACGCGGCTTACTTCCATAATAAGTATAATCGCGTAGGACACGTATTTCAGGGAGCATTTAAATCGAAGCTGGTGGAAAATGATTCATATTTTAAGTATCTGTCGGCATACATACATAACAATCCTACAGACCCTTTAAGTTATGATTATTCCAGTTTTAAGGACTATTTAGGATTAAGAAAAGGACAAATATGTGATAAAAGTTTCTTGCTAGGATTGTTCAACAACAATTCCGGGGATTATAAAAAATTTGTACTAGAATTTTCTCAGCAGGATCAAGAAAGTATTAAAGATATTTTATTTGAGGAGTAAACCGCAGAGATTACAAGGGGACACCTTGCGCCTGGCGCAAGGTGTCCCCTTGAGCGCTATTATTTTTTTGTTATAATATCTTTATGGTTTAAATATTATTAAAATTTGAAATGAAAATTAAACCCGTACTTTATACCTTTTTTGGCTTAGTTTGTTTGTCTTTACTGACTCCTTTGGTCGTGGACAGAAATTATCTTTTCCCCTTTATTTTGCCTAGGGCTTTATTTTTGCGCATAATGCTGGATTTGGCCTTGCCGTTTTACCTGTATTTGATCTTAGCCAAAAAAGAGTGGCGGCCGAACTTGAAGAATCCGCTGAATTTGTCGCTGCTGGTATTCTTGGCGATTTATTACATCACATCATTCACCGGCGTTAACGTGTTGCGCAGCGTGTGGGGGAATATAGAAAGGATGGGTGGAGCTTGGTATATGATGCATCTGGTTCTGCTGTATTTTTACGTGCTGCTTTTAGCCCAGGCTGGCGGCAAGTGGATATTGCGCCTCCTTAAATTTTTTTTACTGATTTCCATAATCTCCGTAGGCTATGGCTTGTGGGTGTATATGGGTTTACCCGGCTTCTTTGCCGACCCTTCGCTGCCCGACCGCGTATCTTCTACGTTCGGCAATCCGATATTCTTCGCGAGCTTCCTGGTCCTGCCTTTGTTTTTGACCGCGTTCTTCGCCTTACGCGAGGAATCGCGGGGCTGGAAGATAGTTTATTTGGTGATGGCCTTGCTTCAGCTTTTGGGAATATACCAAAGCGCCACTCGCGGCGCGTTCGTGGGGTTGGTGATAGGAGTGTTTTTTGGCGCGTTTCTTTATTTGTTCAAGGCGGAAAGCAAAAGACTACACAATTATGGTTTAGGCACTGTGGGGGCGATAGTCCTGGTTACAGGTTTGTTGTTTGTTTTCGGGGAAAAATTGCCGCAAGGATCTTTCCTATACCGCATTACGCATTTGAAAGACAATAACTCTTCCGCGCGCCTTATCCAATGGAAGACGGCGTTGGAGGGTTATAAAGACCATCCGGCGCTTGGCGTGGGGCCGGAAAATTATTACATAATCGCCAATAAATATTATAATCCCGAATTGAACCAGTATGACCCTTCCTGGTTTGACAAGCCGCATAATTATCTATTGGAGATATTGGTTACAACGGGAGCGGCCGGCTTTTTAGCCTATGCCGCGGTCTTGGCGTTCTTTGCTTTGGCGTTATGGAAGGCCTATAAAGTGGGATTGCTTGACTGGCTGGAAACGTGTCTGCTTCTGGCTGGGATGATAGTCTATCAGGTCCAAAATTTTTTTGTGTTCGACACGATTTCCGCTTCCGTGGCGTTCTTTATGTATTTGGCCTTTGGCGGGTACTTATGGTATGAGGCGGGATTGGCGGAGAAGAAAGATACGGTAAGGCAAACGAAAGGGGATGGGCTGCAGCCCGCGTTTGTATACACCGTGTTCGGCCTGTCCGCTGTCGCGACGATTTATGCGATCTATACAACTGGCATCGTTCCTGGACGCGTGGCCAAGAACATAAATTATGGCTATGCCTACAGCTCGGTTAATCCACAAATGTCCGTGCAGTTCTTCGAGAAAGCGCGTAGCCAGCCATTCGTGTTCGACCCGGGCGAACTGGCTAGCCGGTATGAGGAATCGGCGTCCAATTATATCACGGCGTCGTCACAAAGCACGAAAGTGACTAAGGAGTTCGTGGATGACGCGCTTGGCAAGGTCGCTCAATCTTTGGAGGACGCGGTGGCGAAGGTGAACAATTATCCAATATATTGGTATAAGCTCGGAGAAGCGTACGCCCTAAAATCCAATTTTGATGGAACAGGTTTGAACCCGCGGGCGGTGGAGGCGGCGAATAAGGCAGTTGAGTTGGCGCCGAAACGATTGGAGCCGTTGTTCTTTTTGGGGCAGGTCCAGGCTTACCAGGGAAACCTGAATGCCGCCCTGGCTACGACCCAGAAGACCATAGAGATGTATCCGTGGAATCCGGACGCAAAGTGGCGGCTGTCGGTTATTTATCGGCTGGCGGGCAAACAGCAGGAAGCGGTTGACGCGGCGGAAGCAGCGATGAAAAGTGGATACAAGTTGACGCAGGTGAATGATATGGAGTGGCTGGCGAAATATTATTATGACAAGAAGGATTACGCGCGGATGATAGACTTATACCAGCAGGTCATTGCGGCTAATCCGGACAATTATCAGTTATACGCGGAATTGGCAAAGGTCTATGCCGAAGCAGGGGACAAAGGGAAGGCAATCGAGACAGCGAACATGGTCGTGAAGATCAATCCGGCCGCGAAGGCGGATGTGGACGCGTTTTTGGAGAGCTTGGGGAACTAGTAAAACGTAAAAATCAGCGTCTTATCCGTTTTTTGTATTACGTGAGTTATTCTACATACTACTTGCTACCAGCTACCTTTTCATACACCTTTTCCGTCTCCTTGAGCATCCGTTCTTCCGTGAATTCGGCGGAACGGGTTTTTGCTTTTTGCGAGTATCCGGCCAAGTCATCACGGCCGTTGACCATCTGACAGATAGCGTCGGCCAAGGCTCGCGAGTCTTCAGTTTTAATCAAAATTCCCGCATCGCCTATGGCTTCGCTATTGCCGCCCACATCAGTTGTAATTATCGGCAGTCCTGCCTGCAATGCTTCCAGGAGCGTGTAAGGAAAACCTTCCTTTCGCGAAGGCAGGATAAACGCGTCAAAAGCTTTTAAATATCGCGAGGCGTCGGGGATGTTCCCGAGTAATTTAAAAATATCCGCCAGCCCTAACTTCTGGATTCTATCTTCTAACTTCTTTCTTTCCGTTCCTTCTCCGATCATAACGAACGTACATCTGTCCCGTACTTCCTTATCCAACATCGCTACTGCTTCCACCAGCACGTCCAAACCCTTGGTCTTGTAAAAGTTGGCGATGGTGGCAAAAATAAATTTGTATTCCGATCCGAATCCGCCAGCTGGCGGAACGAATGTATCCGAATGATCCGAATGGGGGATAGGTAGACCTAAAGCTTTTGGGGCATCGGCGCATGGCAGGAAATCGATCGCCGGGATTCCGTTGTGGATGGTTGTTATCTTTTCCGGGGAAATCAATTTGTTGGCCAGCGCGGACTGCCGGTCCCTGTCTGACACGGCGATTATCATATCTCGGAAATCCGAAGCGACCTTTTCCGCTGCCAAGTAAAACATACGCACCGGAAACGGCAGCGGTTCGTTGAACACGAAACCGTGCGCCGTGAATATCACTTTTATATTTTTTCCTATTGAAGCAAAACTGCCCAATATCCCGGCTTTGGTGGAATTGAGATGAATAATATCCGGCCGATACAGGTCGATAAGTTGTCTTATCTCCCACATCGCCAACAGGTCGTGCCAAGGATTTAGGTTGCGTTTTAAGTGCTCAAGCCGGAAAGTATCCAGGCCCGCTTTATGGGCGTCGTCAAAAAGCTTGCCGGACTCGGTGCCGGCGGCAATCGCGCCGTTGAAACGCTTGGCCAAAGAAAGGACGTATTTCTGCGCGCCTCCGCCGTCGGCTTGGGTAATTACGTATAAAATCCGCATTGAGATTGAAAGATTGAAAATTGAATGATTGAAAGATTAGTTGACCTAATTGAAAAATTCATTTTTTATAGGAGGGATTTCTTAAAAGGAATTTCCTGAAATTTGCCAAATGGCATGAAACTTCTAAAATGGATTTCTTAGTGTCATCAAATTGTTTTTGATCGATATAATGGTTATCCAGCAAAATATACAAAATCGAGCGTACTTCTCCCGCGGAACCTTTAGCAATGTTTAAGAAGTTGGCAAATTCTTTATTGGAACCTCTTTCAAAACCTTCGGCGATATTGAGTAAGATGGAAAATACAGCCCTCTTTAATTGATCCAGCAACGAATAGTCTTTCTGTAATTTAGGACTGCCTTCCGCTAATTGGTATATCTTTTTTGCCAGAATCCTGGCCTCCTGCCATACGGGAATATCCTCAAACTGGTTATATTGCATATTTTTGTTTTAATCTTTCAATTTTTCAATCTTTTAATCATTCAATACCTAAAGGTATTTTACCGTAAAAAGGCTTGCTTTGGAAGCTCGGCCAAAGGCCTGCCGTCACCGGACCGGTTAAGTGACCGGCAAGATGATCAAACAAGATCAAGCCCGTTTTTCTTTGCCGGAAAGGCGGAAATTATGGTATAATTCCATCACTTAAAGGAATTTTGATGGATCCCAAATTGGTTTTTGTCCATCCCGCTATCCGGCCTTACCGGCAGGAACTGTTCGAACTTTTAGGGGACAGGTACGGCTGCCGATTCATCTTCGTGGAAGATTATGAAGACAACCTGGCGCTGATGCGGACTGTCAAGTTAAGGAATTGGAAAGCTTACCGGTCTTGCCGGTTCTTGTTTTATTCCAAGGGTTTTACCCTTCGGCTGCTGAAAGACGCGGTCTTCGGGGATTATGACGTTTGGATCGGTTCGGGCCTGTTCCATATCAGCACGCATCTGGCTTTGCCTTTTGTCCTGCTGCGCGGCAAGAAGTTCATTTTGTTTTCCGAAGATTGGTGGATTCCGGACCGGCGGAAGAACCGGATGTTTCGGCCCGCGGCCAAATGGATCGCCAGGCATTGCAGCGCGATTGTCGCGGCCAGCAATAAAACGAAAGATTTTTTTGTCCGGCTCGGGGCAAAACCGGAAAAGATATTCGTGGGCTGGAACGCTACCTCCGATTATGGGCAGAAACCGGTAGATGACAAGATCCTGGCGGAACTGAAAATGAAGCTGGATCCGGACGGACGTTTCGTTATCCTTTATATTAACCGGATAGTGCCGTATAAAGGACTGGACGTATTGATCCGCGCGTTCCCTGAACTGGACAAGTCCGGCAAAGTGACGCTGTTGGTTGTCGGGGACGGAGATTTCCGGAAAGCCTGTGAGGACCAGGCAAAAAAAATGGATCTCAAGAATATCCTCTTCATCGGCAGCGTTCCGCCTGACCAGGCGCATTATTATTATCGTTTGGCTAACCTGTTCGTCCTGCCGGGACGGCTTATGCCGAACAGCAATGTTGTGGCCGAAGCGTGGGGTTTTACGGTAAACGAAGCCTTAAGCTGCGGTCTGCCCGTTGTAACGACCGGGGCAGTGGCGGCTTCAGAAATGATAAAGAACGGGCAGAACGGCCTGGTGACGGAGCCGGAGGATGTGGAAGCGCTGGCAACGGCATTGCGCTATTTTTACGAAAACAGGGAGCGGGCGCAAGAATTCGCCGAGCAGGCCAAACAGGCGGCGGCGGCAGCCACTCCCGAGTGCCAGGCGAAAGCGTTCCAGAAAGCGATAAATTATTCTTTGTATGGAAAAGATTAAAGTATTGTTCACTGGCACCCAATTGAGGCAAAGACGGCGAGAGACGATCCTTAATCCGCCCGAGGGGGTGGAATACCGCACCATGGTACCGATACAGCGGATGCGGCCCGATCATATTATCTCCAAAGCTACACCTCCGAGCGGAAATAGGTTGAAAGGGATTTTGATAAAGATCATTAATTCGTTAAAACTCCCCAACTTCCGCTATATTCAGAAAAAATATCTGTCCGGGATAAGCCTGATCCATACACCGGGCCAGTTGCTGCTTAACCGTTTTCCTTACGTGGTAGAGGTGGACAACCCGGCGTGCCTGGCGCGTTACGATCTGGACATCTTCGGAAAGAGAAAAGGCATATTAGCAAGATTCTTGAAAAGCAGGTATTGCAGGAAAATAATCTGCATCAGCCAGGCCGCGAAAGAAAGCATGGCCGCGTACTTTCCGCCCGAAATAACGGCGAAATGCACGGTGGTATATCCTTACGTCAAGATCAATCCGTACCGGAAGACGGAAAACCTGGACAAGGTCATTCTGCTGTCGTGTAACACCAAATTCTATATGAAGGGCACGCGGGAAGTGCTGCTGGCCTACGAAGAACTGAGAAAAGAACACCAGAACCTGGAATTGTGGATAGTATCCAATACGCCGAAGGAATTTTTGGAGAAGTATAAGGACCTTAAGGACATAAAATTCTTTGAAGCCAAATACAGCAAACAGGAATTGTACGAAAGATTTTACAGCCAATGCGACATTTTCGTGCAACCTTCCTATCAGGATAGTTTTGGGTTGGTCTATCTGGAGTTGGCAGCTTCCGGCAAACCCATAGTCACCACTGATCTATATGCCATTCCCGAGATCGTGGTGGAGGGATACAATGGATTTCTCATCAAGTCGCCTTTGTATATGTACAATCCCGACCATACCCTGAAGCCCGAATACTTTCCTATGAAGTACCATGATACCGAAGAGGAATTCTACAAAAAGATAGACGGGGAAACCGTGGTCAGGCAACTGACGGAAAAACTAGGGCGACTGATAGTTGACCCGGGGTTGCGGCAGCGGATGGGGCAAAACTCCCTTTTGCTGGTGGGACAAAGATTCAGCGAAGAACGAAGAAAGGAAAAATTAAAGGAAATCTACGGACACGCTTATGAAAAAAATTAAGGACCGTTACGGATTCATCGCCGAACGCTGCCGGGGCAAGACTGTCCTGGATCTGGGAGCGGTAGGGGAGAATTATAAGGTCCATTCCGAACGGACCCCGTGGCTTCATCTTTATCTGAAAGATACTGCTAAAGAGCTGCTGGGATTGGATCTGTGCCCATCGGAGATCCTCCAGGAAGCAGAAAAGATGTCCGGGACAAGGATAATGTCCGGCAATGTGACGGACTTTGATCTGCGGCGCCAGTTTGACGTGGTGGTGGCCGGGGAACTGATAGAACATCTTGATGATTTTCGCGGGTTTTTTTCCTGCGTAAAAAAACATCTAAGATCGGATTCATTGTTCATCCTTTCCACGCCCAACTGTTTCGCGTTCGATAACCTGTTCAATGCCCTGCTTTTTGGCAAGACCAAGCATCATCCCGGCCACATCGTGTATTTTGACCAGGGCACGCTGGGAGAGCTTCTGCAAAGGCATGGCTTTGAGGTCGTGGAATGGTTCTATGGCACGGAAAAAGAACTGTCAAAGTACAAGGTCGGTCTGATCCGGTTTTTGGGCGGCTTTCGCCCCATTTTCAACAAGGATATCACTGCGGTCTGCAGGTTAAAACAATAGATCTTTATGTGCGGAATCTGCGGCATCATTTCCACAAATAACAAGGCGGAGGCTTTCGGGACGGCGGTCAAGGCGATGGCCGACTGTATGCGGCATCGCGGCCCTGATGACGAAGGCCTGTTTTGCGATACTCATATCGCTTTTGGCCATCGGCGGCTGTCCATCCTTGACGTGTCGGCAAAAGGCCATCAGCCGATGGCGGACAATGAAGGACAACTCCGGATAACGTTCAACGGGGAGATCTACAATTTTGGGGAGATAAAAAAACAGCTCGCTGGAAAATACGCTTTCACGAGCGGAACGGACACGGAAACGATCCTGGCCGCTTATAGGGAATGGGGGACGGATTGCGTAAAAAAATTCCGCGGCATGTTCGCGTTCGCCCTTTATGACAGCGAACGGCAGGTCGTGGTGCTGGCGCGGGACCACTTCGGCCAAAAGCCACTATATTACCATTTTGACGGCACCAACCTGTTCTTTTCGTCCGAGATTAACGCGCTTGCTAAAGCACTGCCTAGTAAGCCGGACATAGACCGCCAAGCGGTGCTGCTTTATTTGCTCCATAATTATCGCCATATCCCGGATCCTCATACCATCTATAGCGGGATTTCCAAACTGCCACCGGCCAGCCTCATGGTCTTTGATATCGCGAGCGGCAAAATGGAGATAGTGCGTTATTGGCGGCCCGATTTCAAAAAAGACAGCCAGAGGACCGAAGCGGAATGGCTGGAAGAATATCGCGCTTTGGCCAAGGAGTGCGTCGGCTTGACGACCGTGTCCGACGTTCCGATAGGCATCCTCCTGTCCGGCGGAGTGGATTCCAGCACCATTGCCGCATTGTTGCCGAGGACGGGGATGGAAAGCTTTGCCCTGGGTTGCCGCAGTGACGACCCCGAACTGTTGCGCGCGAGACAAGTCGCCGGTCTGTTCAAGACCACGCATCACGAATTCATTTTGGCCGCGCCGAAATTCTCGGAAATGGAAGAGTTGATAGGCGCGCTCGGCGAACCATTGAACCTGTTGGCCGCGATCTTTTCCCGGCACATCGCCAAAGCGGCACGGGAGCGGGGGATAAAGGTGCTCATTGGCGGCAATGGCGCGGACGAGATGTTCTATGGATACGACGGCTCCAACCGTTTGCTGCTGGCCAGCGGGCTGCTGAAAATTTTCGGGCCTGGCTCAAAGATCGTCAACGGTTTGAAGCCTGGTCTTTACCGGAAAAAGGCAAAGGATGTCCTGGGTAGGCTGGCCGTTCCCGAGTTTGCCGCCGGCCTTAGGGCGTTTGACGCGGGCAATATAATTGAAGGCTATGCAAGGGAAGCCAATAGCCCCTGGTTTATTGAGAAAAGCTATTATGCGGGGCTGATGAGCGAGAACCAGCATTCCGTGACCATTATTGGCGACCTGACCGGGATGATGCATTCCGTGGAGATCCGCACTCCGTTTTTGGACCCAAAGATGTTTGAGTTCGCGGCCCGGCTGCCGGTAAAATATAAGGTGGGATCTTTATTCGACAAATCCCGAAATAAATACCTGATGCGCAAGGCCATGGAGGGGTTGCTACCGAATGAGATAGTCTGGGGCAAGAAGATGGGTTTTGGGTACACTTTCAGTTTAGCGGAATTGATTAGGACGACATGGCAGGAGCAGGCCAGACGGCATATTTTTGATGTGTGTCTGCCAGAGTTGGGATTTTTTGACAGGGAGGAAGTGGAGCGCTTGTGGCAGGAACACCAGGAGAAAAGGAAGAATCACAGCGCTATCCTCTGGGGCATAGCGACCTTAGGGATCTGGTATAGGAGGTCCTATGCCCAGTAATACAACCTCTCATATGTTCTTCTATGTTTACGTTTTAGAGAGCCTAAAAGACGGAGATAGATATATCGGTTATACCAGCAATCTCAAGAGAAGATTAGAAGAACATAATCAGGGGAAATCTTTTGCCACAAAGTATTAGTTACCGTTCAAATTGATATATTTTGAAGGTTGTATCCATTCCGAAGACGCCAAATGCCGAGAAAATTATTTACAGACCCACCAAGGAAGGAAGTTTTTAGGTTTAAGATTAATAGAATACAAACGCGCTCAATCGGCGTTTGGAATGAGAGGTTGATATACTGGGTATGAGTAAGAATGCCTTATTGATGTATAGCTGCGATTGGTATCAGGGAGGTTTGTGGCGCTATGCCTATAATTTAGGCTGCCAACTGTCGCTGATCGATCAGCACGGCGATTATTCGTTCATCCATGGCCATAAAAAACCGGAAAATTTCGCTGGTTTGCAGCAGGGCGAACGGATCATCCCCCTCAAGGGTTGGGAGAAGGTATTTAAGCTGCCTGGAATATTGAAACGGGAAGGATTTAACTTGGTCCATCAGACCGAGAACTCCTGCCCTTTGTTCTCGAAGAAGCAGAAATACAGGAAAGTCATCACCATCCATGACCTGACGCCGTATAAATTTCCGAAATTCTTCAGTAAGCGCGAGTATATCTATTATCGGTTTTATCTCCCACAAGCGCTGAAGACCGTGGACGCCATAATTGCCCCGTCACAAAGCACGAAACAGGATCTGGTGGAACTTTATGGCGTAAAATCGGAAAAGGTCACGGTGATCCACGAAGGCCTGGAAGAAGCGTTTTTTTGCCAATATTCTCCCCAGGAGACCAAGGCGATGTTGGACAGCAAAGGTTTAAGTAAGCCGTATCTGCTGACCATGGGCATCAATTATCATCGTAACCTGGGAACGGTCTTTAAGGCCTATGCGGCCTTGCCAGAAGATATAAAAGACAGCTATGATCTAGTGGTGGCCGGATATACGGGCATAGAGGACGGAAAGGACATCCGGTTTTTGGGCCGCGGCACTGAAAATATCGTCAACCTGGTCAGGGATCTGGGGTTGAAACAGCACGTGAAATTCGTCGGTCGGCTCAAACAGGAAGATCTGATGATGCTGTACCAAAGCGCTGAAATATTCCTGTTCCCATCCTTATCCGAAGGCTTCGGATTCCCGCCGTTGGAAGCAATGGCTTCCGGTTGTCCCGTGATCTCGTCATCTGCTTCGGCCATGAAAGAGACCGTGGGGGACGCAGGTATCTTGCTTGAACCGCTTGACCCGGAAAAATGGAGTGGGGCGATAGAGCAGGTTTTGCAGTCTGGGGATATCAAGAGATCTTTGATTGATAAAGGCTTGAAACGCGCCAAGAGCTTCTCTTGGGAAAAGTGCGCCCAGGGACATTTGGGGGTTTACTATGCATAATGCCGTAAAAGAAAAGACCAAGGGTTTGTTGCTATACACCCAGCAGTTTACCAAGCTGGATCACCTCTATTTGGCCAAGAACGGGATCTGGGCTTATTCCTATTATGTCACTGCTATCCTGCTCGGCATCGCCACCTCGGTAGCGTTCGCCCGGTTCAGCGACAAAGCCACCTATGGTTATTATCAGTATATCGCCGCATTTGCCGCGACATTCGCTTTCCTGTCTTTGCCCGGAATAAATACCGCGACCATCCGTTCCATGTCTTTGGGCAATGACACGAGCTTATTTTTGGGGGTCAAGACGAGGATTCGCTACAGTTTTTTGTCTGTGCTGGCTTTGGGGCTAATCTCCGGTTATTACCAATTCATCGGCAAAGATCCGATGATGGCGAAGTTGGTTCTTTTGGCCGCGGTGTTCTTCCCGACCGTGTTTGGCTTGAACGGCTTATTTTCCTATTACAACGCGAAGAAGCGCTTCTTCAAGATGTACGCCTTGGAGTTCCTGATGAATCTCATCAATACGTCGTCGGTGGTCTTTGCGGTGATCTTCCTGAAGGGTATTTTTTGGATAATCCTGTTAAATTTTGCGACCTACTCGCTTTTTAACGCCTGGTTATGCTGGTATATCGCGAAGAGGGAAGACCTGAACAAAAATTCCGACCCGGAGATGATCCCGTACGGGAAGAAGCTGACCGTCATCAGCCTGGTCCCCCAGATCTTGGGAAATTTTGATTCTTTGGTTATCCCGCATTTCTTGTCCATAGAATTGCTTGCCGTATATACGATCGCGGTAAAGATCCCCAGCGCCTTAAAGAACCTTCTGGTCTCCATCAACCCGGTTATCTTCCCGAGGCTGGTGGAAGTCAAGCCGTCCGCGTTGATGAAAAAGATCCTGAACCCCTGGATTATCCTCGCGTTCACGGCATCCATCCTGGTGACCGTCCTCTGCCTGCCGTTCGCCATCAGGCTCTTGTTCGGCCAGGCGTACCTATCCGCCGTGCGTGTGGCCCAATTATTCTCCCTGTTCATTGTCCCGACTTTCTTCACTAAGGTCATCCAGAGCTGGTCGCTTGCCAACAAGGAATCGGGGTTTTATTTCAAGAACACGTCTTTTATGGACCTGGCGAGCGCCGCGCTAACTTTAGGCGCTTTGCTTGTCTTTAAGAGCCTGATGGCCATGGTCGCGGCCAAAGTGGCCGCGTCCTTCCTGACCCTTGCTTATTCTTTCGTATTACTGATTAGGGCCAATCGGAAGGTTGCGGCATCAGCCGGGCAGGATCAAGAAACCGTTAATGTCTGAATTATGCAGGAACCGACAAAAAAAACTGTATTTTTAGTCATCCCGCGCCGCATTTCCGTAAGGTATACGCTTTCCGCGGGGTTATTGGATGAGTTAAAAAGGCAAGGTAATCCGAAAGTCGTCATCCTGACCTCTATCCAGGACCCGAAGTTCGCGGAGGAGTTTTCCGGGCCCGACGTATGCGTGGAATACATCCCGATGCGCGACGGCAAGGAATCGTTTCTGGAGAGGTTGTTGCGGCAGGTTCGGAACTATTTAGGCGGCATTGGTTATAATTTGGAGACCTTTGCGGCCAAAGCGAAGATGCGCGGGTGGTTGTTTTTTGCTGTTTATCGGCTTGCAACGATATTGCTTAGGTCGTTCGTTTTCCTGCGGGGTTGGCTGAGGGCGGCGGATACCTATATGTTTTCTTATCTGTCCGACGGATATTATGAAAAATTGTTCGAAAAATATCATCCGGACCTGGTTGTAATCCATTCGGTCTATGAACTGACCGCCGTGCCGGTCGCCAGGGTAGCAAAAAGGAAGAATGTTCCGAGTCTGGGAATTGTCATCAGTTGGGATAATTTGACCAACAAGGCCGACATCTACGCGCGGTGCGGCAAGCTGGCGGTTTGGAACGATGTGATGAGGCAGCAGGCAGTGAAGTATCATCAGTATAGGCCTGAAGAGGTTGCTGTCATAGGCACGACCCAATTCGACGCGTATATGGTTTTGGATAACGAAATAGAAACGAAAGAGAGGTTCTTCGAAAGGAAAAAGCTGAACGCTGACAAAAAGTTGATAGTATATACCACGTCCCCCGAAAGGATAGGAGGAAAAACGGAGGTGGAGGCGATGCGCCTGATCTATGATAAGATGTGCGCTGGCGGACAGGCGGCCGTCCAGATGTTGGTTCGGGTATACACCAAGGACAGCATTGACAGGTACGGACGATTATCTGGCCTGCCGGGGCTGGTATTGGATGATCCCAGGGATATCTTTAAGGGACAGGTCTTAAGTTACAAGGAGCAGGACAAAAGATTCGTGTTGGACCTGGCAGCGGCGATGAAATATGCCGATGTGGTGGTCAATCTTGATTCCACTATTACTTTGGACGCGGCGATATTCGACGTGCCGGTGGTGAATTTGGCATTCGGAAAACTGAAATTTTGGTCCGAAACCAGCCACTATCGCCATTTGGTGGAAACCGGCGGCGCCCGGTTAGCTTTTGATGCCGGACAGCTAGTATCGCAGATCAGCGCTTATCTCGGCGATCGAAGCACGGACAGGGAGAATAGGAAGCGGCTCGTGGAGAAGCTGTGCGGGCCGATTGACGGCAGAAGGACCCGGGAATTAGCCGAGTATATACTTGATTCTTTAACTTAAAATCATATGATAACCAAAATCAGGTCATTCCTGTATGGAAATAGTTTTCCGCCCAAGATAAATTACCCGGCATATTATTTTTTGAAGGGAAATTTTTTGACGCGCCTGCCTTTGGTCTCGCGCCTGTTCAGATTTTTATGCTACCATTTTCCGGCGCTGCGGGAGAGATGGTGCGTTTTGAAGATCAATGAGCGCATAGTGGAGATCCCTCTGGTCTTACAGGCCGTAACTAAGCCTTGCGCGGACATATTGGACATCGGTTGTGACGAAAGCCTGTTGACCTTGCATCTGGCCAGCCTGGGGCACAAGGTCACGGCTTTGGATTTGAATAAGTATGAGTTCCCTCATCCTAATATAAAGTTCGTAAAAGGCGACGTATGTAAGGCCGAATTGCCCGAAAAAAACTATGATTATATAATTTTCCTGTCAGCCTTGGAGTATGTGGGGCTGGGCGCTTATGGCGAAGCCGGGTTTATGGAAGGGGACAAGAAAGCTTTGCAGAACATTAGGCGGTTCTTGAAACTTGACGGCAAGATAATCATCACCGTGCCATTCGGAAAGAAAGCGGTCACGCCCACACAGCGGGTCTATGACCAGGCATCCCTTAAAGAGCTGTTTAATGGCTTTACCGTGGAAAACGAACGTTACTTTAAAGGAGTCGGACAGGAGCAGTGGCAGGAAGTTTTACCGCAGGAATTGTCCGGGATATCGTCTGAACGATATACCCAAGGGATGGCATTTTATGTAATTAGGAACGCTTGATTACGTTATGAATACAGTTTTTATCTTACTAACTTCAGGATTTGCGGCGCGAAATGTGCTGCAAACGGATATCTTCCGCACTTTAAAACAGGCTGGTTTGCGCCTGGTGTTTTTTGTGCCTCCTGGGACAAAGGGGGAGTTTAAAAGTTTTGAAGAACCCGGAAAGACGATATTCCATGAGTACCAATACCCAAGCGCCTTGGAGCGCAAGCTCGGGTATTTCCGCTGCCTGAACAGCTTTGAACAAGCGGCAACCTGGAAGCTAAATACTGAGACTCTTAATGCCAAAAGGGAAATTAGGAAGAAAAAGAATTTATTGCGTTATTTTTTTTACCGCCTAGCCGCTTTACTGGCAAGTCCGGGATGGATAGAAGATATTTTACGGCGTGTGGATTGGCTGCTGTTCACGAAAACATGGATTAAAGAACTGTTTTCCGGATACGCGCCTAGCTTAGTGTATTCCACGGACCCATTGTTTTTTGACGAGCTGTATTTTCTGGAATACGCGAAGCAGAATAAAATTAAGATCATTTCACAGATCTTGAGTTGGGACAACCTGACAGTAAGAGGGTTTTTGCCGGTCCTTCCTGAAAGACTTATCGTCTGGAACGAGATTATGAAAGATCAGGCAAAAAAACTGTACGGATATCGGGACGAACAGATCTATATCAGCGGCATCCCGCAGTTTGATCTATATTTCCGGCCGGAAGCTATTCCTTCCAAAGCAGATTTTTTCCGCGCTCTAGGGGCAGATCCGGCGAAAAGGTTAGTAGTCTACTTGACCGGCGCGCCGAACAACTACCCGAGCGAGTCGTCCCTGGTTTGCCAGATTGTCAAGTCCGCGATGGATTCAGGTGGCTTGGGTGAAACCTGTCAATTTCTGATACGGCTTAATCCTAAAGATTCGCCGGAAAGATATGCCGCTTTGTCAGGATTCAAGAACGTGATCATAATGCCGGTGGCTTCCCCCAATGTTAAATTTCGGGACGCCTGGAATCCCGGCCGGGAAGACATCCTAAGCATGGCCGCGACTTTGAAATATGCCGACGTCGTGTTGAATATGAGTTCAACAACCGTTATTGAAGCCGCAATCTTTAACGCCCCCATAATCACCGTGGATATTGACCCATCATTGCACTATTTTTACAGATTTGACCATTACCAGCAGGTATTAGCCAGTGGCGGGACCAGGATCGCCAAAAGCGTCACCGAAGCAGTGGATCTGGTTAGCCGTTACTTAAGGAATAAGACCCTGGATGCGGCTGGCAGGGATGCTATAGTCGAAAAGCAATGCGTATTCAGGGACGGTTTATCCGCCAAAAGGATAGGGGAATATATAGTTAGCCAGATTTAAAGTATGATCAAGCTTACCATTATTACCGGTCCGGCTTTGCGCCATAAATTTTTTGCGAACACACTCGCGGAGCGTTATGATATTTTAGGTGTGGTCAGTGAGGCAAAACGGCCTAATCAGAGCAGTGAAGTTCAGACAGAGGATGATTTGCTGAAGGATCATTTTCAGGCGAGAGATGATGCGGAACAGTTCTATTTCGGAAACCACCATGGATTTGTGGTCGATCCTGATAGGATTTTTACAGTTCCGTATGGCGGATCCAATTCGCTTGAAACGTTCGAATGGATAAGGCAGAAAAAACCGGATTATGTCATCTTGTTCGGCTCTAGCATTATCAAGCCGCCGCTTTTGGAATATTATGATAAGAAAATAATAAATATGCACCTGGGTCTTTCGCCGTACTATCGCGGTTCAGGCACCAATTTTTGGCCTTTGGTCAACAATGAACCGGAATGCGTCGGAGCTACCATACATTTGGCTACCTTAAAAGTCGACGCTGGTTCTATCCTGGCCCAAGTCAGGCCGGAAAATATGACAGAGCGGGATAATAGCCACGATATCGGATGCAAAACCATAATTTCTGGCGCGCATAAAATGGCGGAATGCATAGGATCATACGACAAAGATAAGAGCATGCCTAAAACGCAAGACTCGAGCCATGGCCGTGTCTATAAGCGCGCGGATTTTAACGCTCAGGCTGTGGAAGTAATGAAAGAGAATTTTCAGAAAGGGATGATAAAAACATATTTAGATCATAAACAGGAGCGGGATGCCCGCTTCCCTATAGTTGAGATATGAATTTTCTTTCGGTAAATTTCCATTATATCGGCGACGAAGAGTATCCGAACGGGGGAATTTATCCGCTCAAGCCGGAAAAATTCCGTTCCCAGCTTAAAGCACTAGGCGGGTATTTCGATTTTGTCGGCTTGACGGACATTGAACAAGCCATTAAGGGCGGTAAAGATCTTCCTGAACGGAGTTGTTTGATTACCTTTGATGACGGCTTGCGTTGCCAGTACGAACAAGCTTTGCCTGTCCTGGAGGAGTTGGGTATTCCGGCTGGATTTTTTGTGAACGGACTGCCGTTGTTTGAGAGCCGGGCCTGCGCCGTGCATAAGATCCATCAGCTGCGCGCCAAGGTCGCGCCTCGGGAATTCTACGGACAGATTGATGGGGTCCTGCGGCGACTCTACGGCAAGGGAGTGGGCGGATTCATGGCCGCGGAGGATTACAACAAAGCTTCCGCCAAATACCGTTATGACGACCGGGAGGGGGCGGCAACCAAATATCTGTTGAATAGCCTGTTGTCGGACCAACAGAAGGAAGAAGTGGTCGGCGTCCTGTTCCGGGAGCACTTTCCCGACGAACAGGGATTCTGCAGGGGATTGTATTTGAGCGAACGGCAGGTGACGGATCTCGGCAGGCGGGGCTGGCTGGGCATCCATACCTATTCCCATAAGCCTTTGGCCCTGTTAGGGAAGGATGATTTGGCGCGGGAGATCGGGAACTTCAAGAACGATCTTGAGCGCAGATTGGGCATTAACGTGGGCGCGATCTCATATCCTTACGGTTCGGCTTTGGACATCAATTCGGATGTCTTAAAGGCGTGCGAGGAAGCGGGGCTGTTGTTCGGCTTCACCATGGAGCGGGCAATGAACCGGACCTTGCGGGAGCCTTTGGTGCTGGCCCGGGTTGATACCAATGACGCGCCGGGCGGAAAATCGCCTTTGTTCCGGTTTGAAGATGGCAGCGCTGCTGCGGTCCGGACTGGTTTCGGTCCGCAAAGGGAGCTTTTTTTCAAAGAGGGCATAAGCGGCAATAAATGACAGAGCATATGACAAACCTTCAACAAATAATCAAAGGCGAGCGGGCAGTGTTCTTTATCGCGGAGATCGGGAAGAATTTTATCCAGACCAAGGAAGAACAAAGCAGGGAACAGTACTTGAAGAACGCCAAGGAACTCATCCTTAAAGCCAAAGAGGCAGGCGCGGACGCGGTGAAATTCCAGACCCATAACGTGGAGGACGAGCAGATTGACCTGCGCGTCGTCTCTCCTCATTTTTCCGGCGCTGACCGGTATAGTTGGGTAAAAAGGAATAACGAGATTACTACCAGGGAGTTTTGGCAAGAGATTAAAAGTTACTGCCAGGAACAGGGCGTCACTTTTTTTTCCACTCCCATGAGCCGGGGGGCGGCGATGCTGCTTGAAGGGATTGGCGTGCCGTTTTGGAAGGTCGGCTCGGCTGACATCCTGGATTTCGTGATGCTGGACTATCTGGCCGGGACCGGAAAACCCATTATTTTGGCGAGTGGAATGAGCAGTCTTGAGGAGATAGACAGGTCAGTGGAATTTTTAAAGAAGCGGGGCAGCCCGTTGATCTTGCTGTATTGCGTGTCAAAGTATCCCTGTCCGCCTGAGGATCTAAGGTTGGGCACTATCAATTTTTTCCAGAAAAGATATAATATACCTGTGGGTTTTTCCGACCATTCGCTGGGGATTGAAGCCGCGATAGCGGCTGCCGGCCTCGGCGCCGTAGTGATTGAAAAACATTTTTCTCTTTCGCGAAACCTATGGGGTTCGGACCACAAGGTTTCCATTACGCCGGAAGAATACGCGCAGATGGTGGAAACAATAAGGAAAGGGGTGCCGGCAAGGGCGTCCGTGGAAGAGCCAGAGAAGTTCCTGACTGACGACGAGCTAGCCTTAAGGCCGATTTTTCGCAAAGCCTTGGTGGCGGGCGCGGACCTGAAAGCGGGGGACATCCTGACCAAGGAGAACATATACGCCATGCGACCCCAGGCCTACATAGACGGTCTGCCTTCGGAGGATTACGAACGCGTTTTAGGGAAAAAACTAACTAAAGACTTAAAGAAATATTGCCCCTTAACCGGCGATATCCTGGATTAAAGATCATGCAAAAAAAAAGAAAAATTTGTTTTGTCCTGACCAGCCCCATCCATTACACGAGGAATCTTCTGATCCTGAAGGAACTGCAAAAAAGGGCCGATGTCGAGTTGTCCGTGGCTTTGGGGGGCGAGATAATCCTGCCGCGCGCGACCTCCAAATTCAGCAATATCAAGGAACTCCTGTGCCAGCAGGGGATAAAGCGGGTGGAAGAATTGCATTTTTATCTTGACGGTGACCAGGTCATAGACAAGGCTAAAACTTTGGGCCTTGGGATAATCGAGTTCTCCACTTTCTTCAGTTACACCAAACCGGATCTCGTGGTGGTGCGGGGGGACCGGTTTGAGGTGCAGGCCGCGGCCGCGGCCGCAGTCTATCAGAATATCCCCTGCGCCCATATTGAAGGCGGGGATGTTACGGGCAGCATTGACGAGACGGTTCGGCACGCGGTGACCAAGCTCTGCCATATTCATTTCGCCACGAACGAACAGGCAAAAAACCGCCTGGTCCGGATGGGGGAGGACCCCCGATACGTGTTCAATTTCGGCAGTCCCGAGATCGAAGCGTTGGATTATTATCTCAAACAGGAACCGGACTTGTCGGTCCTGAAGAAAAGCGGCAGCGGAAAGAACCTGAATCTTGACGATTTCATGATCGTGATGTTCCACCCCGTCACCAACCAGATCAATAAGCTGTCCCATCAGGTCAAAACTCTGTACGAGGCGGTCGCGGATCGCGGGATATCGACCATCTGGTTCTATCCGAATTTTGACGCTGGTTCCGAAATAATCGCGCAGGAATTGAGAAAACTGAGCGCGGCTGACGTTTCAGGCATGGTCTATTTTTCCCGCTATCTGTCGCCCGATGTCTTCAGTTGGTTGTTGAGCAAGGCTAGATGTTTCATCGGTAATTCTTCGGCAGGGGTCAAGGAATGCTCCTATCTGGGGATTCCGGTGATCGACGTGGGTGACAGGCAGAACGGGCGGACAAAAACAAAGAACGTAGTCAGCGTGGGCTTCGGCAAGGAAGAATTAAGGCAAGCCATAAAGCGCCAGCTGGACGCGGGCCGCTATCCGGCGGACAAGACGTATTACGTTAAGGATACGTCCAAGAAAATCGCGCAAAAGCTTGCAACCCTGCCGCTTTACATACAAAAAATGTTCGTTGACTGATATGACGAAGATCTTAGGGGTAATCACGGCCAGAGGCGGGTCCAAAGGCATACCCAAAAAGAACATCAAGCTTTTGGGCGGCAAACCATTGATCGCCTATACCATTGCGATCGCCAAAAAAAGTAAGCTGCTTTCGGATTTGATCGTGTCTACGGACAGTGAGGAGATTGCGGATGTCTGTAGACAATGTGGAGTCGAAGTGCCTTTCCTTCGTCCAGCGGAATTGGCTACGGACGAGGCCGGGCATCTTGCTGTGGTCCAGCACGTGCTAAAGTTCATGGAAGAGGCAAAAAAGACCAAATATGATTATGCGGTCATCCTTCAACCGACCTCGCCTTTCCGTACGATTGATGATATAGACGGGACCATCAAGAAAGCCTTGGAGAATCAGGCGGACAGCGCGGTTGGCTTGGTGGAGTCAGCCATAAGCCCGGCCAAGTTTAAGAAATTGGAAGGGGACAAGGTGCTGCCTTATTGCATGGAAGAGCCGGAAGGGATTAGGCGGCAGGATCTGCCTAAGGCTTACAAACGAAGCGGCGCCGTTTACGTCTGCAAACGCGATGTGATAGTTGATCAGGGCAGGCTGTTTGGTAGTTTCGTGGTCGGCTACGTCGTGCCAGCCGAAAGGTCCATAGACATAGACACGGAATATGACTGGGCCTTGGCGGAATATATGCATAAAAAGCTTGAGGCGCAGGGGTTTTTTGAAGGGTATTTTGACTAAGATTGGACATATAACAAACACCTCAACCGCTGGTTGAGGTGTTTGTTATTGGATTGCCTTGATGACTTGGGATCTATATATCCTTCAAGGCTTGGGCGAAAATGCTGTTTGTGCTCTCCAAGGAATGTTGGGTAACGAAAGAAAGAGCGGCCTCCCTCATCCGCTGGCGCAGGCCGTTGTCCGCGGCTAAATTGGACAATTTTTCCACTATGGTTTTTTTATCGCCAAGCGATATCAGATAGCCGTTCGTTCCGTCTTGTATCAATTCCCGGTTCGCCGGGATGTCGGAAGCGACAATGGCGCAGCCCGCGGCCATCGCTTCCAGCAGGGCATTGGACATGCCTTCATAGGAAGAGAGTAGAACAAAGATATCGGTCGCTGAAAGAATTCGCGGAACATCATCACGCTGTCCCAGCAGCCTGACCTTATCCGCCAGGTTGCTTTGATCAATGGATCTTTGGATCTGTTCGCGCATCGGTCCCTCGCCGGCCAGCAGGAGCATCGCGTCTGGCCGTTTTTTTGTCAATTCCCCAAAAGCTTCAAGCAGAAGCAAATGGTTCTTTTCCGGCCGCAGCTGCGCTACACAGCTTAGGACCAGCGTATTATCGTTGATCCCCAAATTTTTTCTGGCCTGCCCGCCGTCTATTCCGTCAAATCTTTTCAGATCAACCCCTGTCGGAATGACCATGATCTTTTCCGGTCTTATGCCAACTTTTTTGATATAGGTTTGTCTGACCGTTTCGGACACGGCAAGATATCCATCCACCAAAAAAGAGGTGGCCTTCTCCAATAAAAAGAATTTTTTATATTTGGGGTCATCCAGGGCCGAGCGCAGGAAGCAGGCGATCTTTCTGATGCCGAACAGCCGGCCGAAGACCCTGCCGAACATATCCGCGTGGATCAGGTAGGTCACCAGTACATCCGGTTTCTCTTTCTTGACGATGCGGCGGAAATCCCTTATTGCCCGCGGCGAGAACGCCTTGCCGTTGCCTAAGCAGTAGGTCGTAAATCCCTGCTCGCGTAAAACCCGGCCTATGGGCCCGTCGCCGGATAGGGAGCAAATTATGTGGTTGAATCCGTCCAGATACGGCAAATTATTGGCTAGCGCCTTTTCCGCGCCGCCTACGCCAAAGCCGGTTATGAGATGCAGGACCTTTTTTTTATCCATTGGGGAAATATGCGTTAAACCATTCGCTTAAGGCCAGCAGCAGCCACAGCTTCTTGGAATGGTTATGGGTATACTGTTGGTGTTCATTAAGCAAGGATTGGATATAATTTTGATTAAAACCCTTTGTTAAGAATGCTGGATCGAGCAATCTTTCGCAGGTAAAGTCCTTCAGTTCATTCCTGAACCAGGCGTCCAGAGGCGCCGCGAAACCCGTTTTGGGTTTGTTCAGGATTTGCGCGGGCAAGTATTTTTCGGCGATCTTTTTCAGCAGATATTTTTTCTGTCCGTTCCTGAGCTTCAAATCCGCGGGCATTTTCGCGGTCAGTTCCAGCAATTCCTGGTCAAGCAGGGGAGAGCGTACCTCCAGGCTAAAGGCCATAGAAGCCATATCCACTTTTACCAGCAGGTCATCGGGCAGATAGGTTCTGATGTCATAATCCAGCAGCGCATCCAGCCAGCCTAAGGTGCCGGACAGGTCCAGGCTGTCGCCGCTTCCCCGGAGTTCGTTGTTGGCGGATAATTTTTCCCTGCTTTCGCAGCCAAAGAATCCGATAAGCTGGAAATAGAACTCCGGCAGGGTTTTGCGGTAAGCGGCCAATAGGCGGCTGGCCTGGCTGAGCTTGCGAGACCGGATCAGCCTGTTCATTTGCCTAATCGTCCCTGCCAATAGCCGTTTTTCCGGAAGCGCGCTTAAAGGTCTATATAAAGAAGCCGCGAAATAACGGTCGTACCCCGCGAAGTTTTCGTCGCCGCCGTCGCCGTTTAGGGCCACGGTCACGTGTTTTTTCGACTCTTGCATCAGATACCACGTGGGCAGGGCGGAAGAATCGCCGAACGGCTCTTCGTATTGACTGACCAGGGATGGGAGGATCTTAAGCGCGTCCGGTTCCACCATCATTTCGTGGTGGTCGGTAGCATATCTTTTCGCGGTCAGCCTCGCGTAGCCCAGTTCGTCGTAAGCTTTGTCCTTAAAGCCGATGGAAAAGGTCTTTATCGGCCGGTTTGACTGCTGGGCCATCAAAGCGACCACAAGTCCGGAGTCCAGGCCGCCCGAAAGGTGAGCGCCGAGCGGTACATCGCTGATCATCCGGAGTCTGACCGCTTCACGCAATACCTGCAGCGTCCTGTCTTCCCATTCCTTTTGCGATAGCGAGAGTTTTTCCTTGAAATCCAATCCCCAATATCTCCGTTTTTCCATCTTACCACCCACTTTTATTTTCAGGTAATGGGCCGGTTCCAGTTTGAAGATATCCTTAAAGCCGGTTTTGGGGTGGGGGACGTATTGGTATCTCAAGAAATCGCCGATCGCCCCGTAATCCACCCCTGTCTTAACCTCGTGGTTTTTTAAGATAGCCTTCAGTTCGGAAGCAAAAATGAAAACATTGTCGTCAAAATAATATTTCAGCGGTTTTTTCCCGATCCTGTCTCTGGCCACGAAAAGTTCCTGCTTGCCCTTATCCCAGACGGCGAAGGAGAACATTCCGCGAAGATATCCCAGGCATTTCGGGCCGTGTTCCTTATAGAGGTGGAGAATGACCTCGGTATCGGTCTTTGACCTGAATTTTGCCCCTTGCGCTTCCAGCCGATTCCGCAACTGCAGGAAGTTGTAGATCTCCCCGTTGAAGACTATCCAATATCGCCCTTCCGCGTCCGACATGGGCTGGTGCCCGGACGGGGACAGGTCTATCACGGACAGGCGGCGGTGGCCGAGACCTACTGTGCCATCGCAAAATACGCCTTCGTCATCCGGCCCGCGGTGCGCCAGGGCCGAGGTCATGGCCGTGATCTCGCCCGCCGTGACCTGTTTTTTTCCGTCAAAACGGAATTTTCCGGCAATCCCGCACATAAGATCGTTCCGTGATTTTTAAACCCCCGGCCTTAATCCAGCTTGAGCATCAAGTTGACTTAGCTGTCATTAGCTTATAGAATAAAATAAGCGGGGGATTTTTCAAAGAGATTAAAGTTACGCATTAAATCTAGCATAAATCAAGGAAAAACAAAAGGATTTTCATGTCTTATGGCGGATTTTGAACGGCTTAAGAAAGGAGAGGAAAAGATCTGCGTGGTGGGTTTGGGATATGTGGGCTTGCCTTTGGCAGTGGAACTGTCAAAGCATTTTCAGGTTGTGGGATTTGACGTGAACAAAGCGCGCATCGCGGAGCTGAAGCAGGGACGGGACCATACGCTGGAAACCGGTCCGGACGAGCTCGCGAAAGCAAAAATACATTACACTGACGAAGCGGCGGACATCAAGGCCGCGAAATTCATAATCGTGGCCGTACCAACGCCGGTTAAAGAGGGGAATATGCCGGATATGGGGCTGGTGGAAAAAGCGACAACCACGGTAGGGCAGAACCTGTCTAAAGGAAGCATGGTCATTTATGAGTCTACGGTATATCCCGGCGCGACCGAAGAGGTCTGCCTGCCGCTTTTGGAGCAGCATTCGGGGCTAAAAGCGGGCACGGATTTCAAGATCGGCTATTCCCCGGAGCGGATAAATCCCGGGGACAAGGAACACACCATCAGCCGCGTCACCAAAATCGTTTCGGGAATGGACGAGGAGTCGTCGGAGCTGGTCGCAAAGGTTTACGGCAGCATCACCCAAGTCTTTAAAGCCGCGTCCATCAAGGTCGCGGAAGCGGCCAAGGTCATAGAGAACACCCAGCGCGACCTGAACATCGCTTTGATGAACGAGTTGGCCAGGATATTCTGCCGTATGGGATTTTCCATTTATGATGTTTTGGAAGCGGCAGGCACGAAATGGAATTTTTTGCGTTTCACTCCGGGATTAGTGGGTGGCCATTGCATTGGTGTGGATCCGTATTATCTGACCTATAAAGCCCAAGCTTTGGGTTATGAACCGGAAGTGGTGTTAGCCGGCCGCCGGATGAACGATTCCATGGGCGCGTGGATAGTGCGGGAGGTGATGAAGAAAGCCGCTGCCTTAAGGCCAGATGCCCATGATTTGAAAGTGTTGATCCTCGGCATGACCTTCAAGGAGAACGTCCCGGACGTGCGAAATTCCAGAGTCTTTGATGTCTTTAATGAATTTAAGAACAGCGGCATCACTCCGCAGGTCTTTGACCCCATTGCCGACAGGGAAGAGGTCAGGAAAGAATACGGAATCGAGCTGGCTGACCTGCAAGCGGGCCAGGCTTTTGATCTGATAGTATTCGCGGTCGGGCACAAGCAGTTCAAGGACAAGCCGCTCGCTGCCTGGAAGGAGTATTTGCGGCCGGATGGACTGGTTGCTGACATTAAACGGATATTCACTCCGGAAGAAGCCAGACAAGCGAACATTAATTATTGGACGTTATAACATGGCAAAATATGTGGTCACTGGCGGAGCGGGATTCATTGGCACTAATCTGGTCCGCGAGCTGCTGAAGGAGAAACACGAGGTTGTTGTCCTGGATAATTTTTCCGGTGGACGATTTGACGAGCGCATCCAGGACGGCGCAACCTATATAGAGGGTGACATCAGGGATACCAAAGACCTGGCGCGGGCTTTTTCCGGCGCGGAGGGGGTTTTCCATACTGCGGCGCTGACCCGCATGCCTTACTCCATTGACCATCCTCTTGAGACCAACGACGTGAACATCAACGGCACCTTGGCAGTGCTGCTGGAAGCAAAACAGCAGGGCGTAAAAAGGGTGATTTATAGCTCGTCCTCTTCGGCTTACGGCAGACAGTCGCGCATCCCTTACGCTGAGGACCTTAAGACCGTCCCGTTGAGCCCCTATGGCCTGCAAAAATTGGCAGGGGAAGAATACTGCCGGATATTTTATGAGATCTACGGCTTACCGACGATCTCGCTGCGATACTTCAATGTGTATGGGCCGTTCCTGAAACCGAACGGCGCTTATGCTTCGGTCATCGCGAAGTTCCTGGCCCAAAAAAAGGAAGGCCAGCCTTTGACCATCTGCGGGGATGGTGAGTATTATCGCGATTTCACTCATGTCTCGGACGTGGTTAGGGCGAATATCCTAGCCATGACCAGCGACAAGGTCGGCCATGGGGAGGCGGTAAATATCGGCTGCGGTCACGCGCATTCCGTAAATGAATTGGCGGACTTGGTAGGGGGCAAAAAGGTTTACGTTCCGGAGCGGCGGGGAGACGCCAGGAAATCCGAAGCGGACATATCTTTGGTCAAGCGCTTGCTCGGCTGGGAACCGCGGGTCTCCTTGGAAAGCGGGATAAACGAGCTTAAACGGGAGTGGGGCCTGAATTAAATCTTAAAATAATGAAAAAGCGATCGGTAAAAAAGAATATCAGCGGATTGCCTAAGATCGGCGTGGCCGGCGTGGGTTTTGTCGGGGGCGCGGTCAGGAATTATTTTGAAAAAGAAGGGTATCCGGTTTTCGTATATGATAAGTATAAGAAGCTCGGCTCCATAGAGGAATTGAACGAGGCGGAGTGGATCTTCATTTGTGTCCCGACGCCTTATAAGGCGAAGAAAGGATTTGATTTGAGTGCGGTCAAGGAAGCAGTGGGTATACTGCTGGGAAAAAAGAACGTGGTCATCAAATCCACCGTGGTGCCGGGGACGACCGAATCCCTGCAGAAGGAATATCCGCAACATAAGTTCATTTTTTATCCGGAATTTTTGAGGGAAGCGACGGCTCACCAGGATTTTGTGTGCCCCGACCGGCAGATCTTGGGAGTGACCGGGCGGAGCAGGGAAGAGGCCAAAGATCTGTTGGAAATGCTCCCGCTGGCGCCGTATAGCGACATCCTTTCCAGCACGCAGGCGGAGATAGTCAAATACATCGGCAACAGTTTTCTGGCGCTTAAGGTCGTGTTCGCCAACGAGATCTACGAACTATGTCGGAAGATGGGGATAGATTACGAGCCGGTCAAGACAGCGGTCGGCCATGATAAGCGCATCACCCATTCTCATCTGAACGTTTCCCAGGACGGGTATCGCGGATACGGCGGAAGATGCTTCCCCAAGGACGTGAACGCGTTCATCCAATTCGCGGAAAGATCCGGAGCGGACTTGGTGTTGCTGAAAGCCATGCGGAAAATCAACAGGGGATTCTTGAAGCGGAGCGGCCTGACCGAACAGTCTTTTTTGAAGTGATTGGTATTCCGCCATAGCGCGCCTGGAGAATGGGAAATGCTACGTTTGGATGAATTGAAAGAAAGAATATATATATGCCTAACAAAAGAAAACTTTTCAGCTTCTGGGCCATATTTGTCCCTGACGCGCTTCTGCTTTACCTGGCCTTGTGGCTGACTATAATGCTACGTTACGGCGAGCAGGCCACATCCGAATTGTGGATGAAACACGCCATCGTGTTCAGTGTCATTTACGTTCTATGGCTTCTGGTTCTGTTTATCCACGGCCTGTTCGAGCTGCCCACTTTCCGCCGCTATTCCACGTTGGTCATCAACCTGGTCTCGGCAATGGCTATAAACGTGCTGGTCGCGGTCCTGTATTTCTATTTCCAGCCGACCCTGATATTGACCCCCCGCCGCTTTTTGCTTTTGGACGCAGGAATAGCCTTTGTCCTTGTGTTGGGTTGGAACCTGGTGGTTAAGGACTTTTTGAAGAACCGCCTAGGCCAGGGCGTTTATCTGTTTTCGCTCAATGACGAGTTGAAGGACTTGGAAAGGGAGATAAACAGGCATCAGTATCTCGGGTTCAAGGTCTTGGGACATTTATGCGAACAGGACCTGGAAACGGCTTCTTTCGCTCCGGGCGCCGGGGTCATCTTGCCCGATAACTTGCGGGCGCGGCCCCAAATCTTGGCCAAGTTCTACGAGTTCCGCAAGAGCGGCGTGAACTTCTACAACTACCGCGCCTTTTACGAGGACGTATTCCGCCGCGTCTATTTGAGCCAGCTCAACGAAGCGTGGTTCTTGGAGAATGTGAATTACGGGGAAAAGAAGCTGTACAATCTTCTCAAGCGCGTCATTGACCTGCTGTCCGGCGCGCTTGCGGCCGTGGTGTTTGCCATAACGTTTCCGATCTGCGCTTTGCTCATAAAACTGTCATCGCCAGGACCGGTATTCTTCATCCAGGAGCGCGTGGGCAAGGATGGCAAGGTATTCAAAGTCTATAAATATCGGACCATGGCCGGCGGCCCGACCGATACCTGGACGAGCGTGAATGACCCGCGCATCACCCGCGTCGGGAAATTTATGCGCAAGTCCCGCCTGGACGAACTGCCGCAGTTCATCAATCTTCTCATCGGCAATATGAGCCTGGTCGGACCGCGGCCCGAGCAGGTCGGGATAGTCAAGGATTTAAGGCAGCAGATCCCGTTCTACGACGAGCGGCATCTGGTCAAGCCGGGGCTGACGGGCTGGGCACAGCTCAACAATGTCTATGCCGGCAATTTGGACGAGACCAAACTTAAGCTGCAATATGACCTGTATTATATTAAAAACCACAGCCTGATGTTTGATTTGGAGATTATTCTGAAGACTATATATTATATCTTTACGTGGAAAGGAAGATGATAATTTATAAATTGAATGATTTAATGATTGAATGATTGGAGACGTAGGAGATTAAAGATTAAGGATTAGAGATCAAACAGAAACAGGAATTCAAAAGTCAAAAATCATAAGCCAAAACTGTAACTAAAAATTCAAAACTTATTGAATTACGTAATTAATTATTTACATACGGTATCCCTTGTTGAAATACGAGGGATTTTGTGTTTTAAGTCGGTTCGTGGTATAATTTATTGGTAGTTTTATCCCTCGAAACAAAAATGGACAAGAAAGAGCTGAATCAAATCTTGAAACAAAAACGCTTCGTTACTGAAGCGGTATTGTCCAAGCTGGACAAAGAAGCGGCTGAGCTCAAGACCCCGATGTCCTGGGAAGATTTTTTGCTGCAGAAGAAAGTAGTGACCGAAGATCAGCTGCTCAGGGCAAAAAGCGAATTGGAAGGCGTGCCGGTCGTGGACCTGACCAGCCAGCAGATCCCCCAGGACGTGCTGAACCTAGTGCCTGAACCCATCGCGCATCGCCATCAGGTCATCAGCTTCGCAAAGACAGCCGACGGCCTGTCTTTGGCCATGACCGATCCGTCCGATCTGCAGACCAAGGAATTCATCCACAAGAAGACCGGGTTGAAGATCAATCCTTTTCTTATCGGCAAATCTAGCCTGGAGTTTGGCCTGTCCAAATACCATTCCAGTCTGGAAAAGGAGATTAAGCACTTGTTTTCCGCCCCGACGCAACCAGCCCTGACCAAGGAAGGGGAGAGGGCGGAAGCGGAAGATCTGGAGGATGGGCTGAAGAAGATGGCCGAGGAAATCCCGGTCATCCGCGTCGTGGACACGCTGTTGGAATACGCAGTATTTGAGAAGGCATCCGATATCCATATTGAACCGCAGGAAAACTCAGTTTCTGTGCGTTATCGTATAGACGGCGTACTGCACGACGTGATGACTCTGCCCAAGGTAATTCAGGCCGCAATAGTGGCCAGGATAAAGGTCCTGTCTAACCTCAAAATAGACGAGCACCGCCTGCCCCAGGACGGCCGATTCAAGATAGAAAAGGACGGATACAAATTCTCCTTGCGCGTCTCTACTATCCCGATCTTTGACGGGGAAAAGGTGGTTATCCGCCTTTTGGACGAATCAGCCAAGGCTATGAGCCTGGAGGATTTGGGATTTGAGCAGAGCTCGATGGATATTATTACCCGCAACATTAAGAAGCCGCACGGGATGCTTCTGGTCACCGGCCCTACAGGAAGCGGGAAGTCCACCACTTTGTATACCGTGCTGTCCATGCTTAACACCAAGAACGTGAACATTTCCACCATCGAGGATCCAGTGGAATACCGCATTGTCGGCGCTAATCAGATGCAGGTTAATCCCAAGATAGGTCTGACATTCGCCATGGGCCTGCGTGCCCTCCTGAGGCAAGACCCGAACATCATAATGATCGGCGAGATCCGCGACCGCGAAACGGCCGAAGAGGCCGTGCACGCGGCCATGACCGGGCATATTGTGTTCTCTACTTTACACACCAACTCCGCGGCCGCGGCTTTGCCCCGTTTGCTGGATATTGGCGTGGAGCCTTATTTAATCGCATCCACGGTCAACGCGGTCCTGGCCCAACGTTTGGTGCGCAAGGTTTGTCAGGAATGCAAGGCGCCATACAAGTTGGACGACCCGACCATAGACAGCCTTTCCAAGCAGTTTCATTTGGAAAAACTTATGGGAATACTGGCTAACGCTGGGTTGGCGCCGGCCAAGGCCAAAAGCCTCAAAGACGTAGAATTTTTCAGGGGTAAAGGCTGCGATAAGTGCAACAACACGGGCTACCGCGGCCGTATGGGCATACACGAGATACTGGAGATATCTCCCACCGTCGCGGGGATGATAATGGACCGCAAGAGCTCGCAGGAAATTCAGGAGCAGGGCGAGAAGGAAGGGATGATATTAATGTGGGAGGATGGCTTTATCAAGGCGGCGAAAGGGATAACGACCATAGATGAAATAGTCAGGGTAAGCAAAGAATAACTGACAAAAATGACATAAATGACAAATTTGACATAATTTAACCGCAAGTGGTCCTAATTTTTGTCAATTTTGTTTAATTTTTAAATTTTGTCATTGATACGATGCCTGAATTTGAATACACAGCCATAGCCAAAGACGGACACAGGGAGACGGCGACCATTCAGGCCCCGACTTCCTTGGCAGCCGGGCACATGCTCAAGGAGCAGGGGCTTATCCCGACCCGCATTGGGGAAAAGCAGAAGCGCGACCTTCTCGGATTCTTAAGGAACGTTTCCACCGTGTCACTGTCGGAAAAGACCGCTTTCGTGGAGAATTTGGGGATAATGATGAAGGCGGGGATATCGGTCAGCCGCAGCCTGCAGATTTTGGTCAAACAGAATACCAATCCGCGAATGAAAACGGTTTTGACCGACATTGCCAGCCAGGTGGAATCGGGGAAAAGCCTTGCCGACGCCTTGGGCAAATACCCGAACGTGTTTTCCAACATATTCATCAGCATGGTCAAGGTTGGCGAGATGTCGGGGAACCTGGAAAAGAGCTTGGAATATTTAAGCATCCAATTGCATCGCGAGCAGGACCTTAAATCCAAGACCAGGGGGGCGATGATCTACCCGGCGGTTATAGTCTGCGCAATGGTCATCATCGGGGTGCTGATGGGGATATTCGTGCTGCCAAAGCTGACTTCCATCTTCAAGGATTTTGACACGCAGCTTCCGCTCATTACGCGCATCGTCATCAGCATCGCGGATTTCATGAGCGCTAACGCGGCCGTGACCATAATAGGTCTTATTGGCTTGATCGGAGGCGCCATTGCCGCGCTGCGCACGGAAATGGGCAAGAGGTATCTGGACATCTTCTTGTTACATTTCATAATTATAAACCCGATCGTGAAGAAGATTAATCTAGCCCGATTTTCGCGCATCCTCAGCTCGCTGCTCAAGAGCGGCATTCCCATAGTGCAGGGGCTGGAAGTGTCCAGCGAATCGCTGGGAAATTCCCTATACCGAGAGGTTGTGGCCCAGGCCGCGGTTGATGTCAAACTCGGCAAACCGTTGACCGACAGTCTAGGGAAGGACCCGGCGCTGTTCCCGATCCTTATTGTGCAGATGCTCCAGGTTGGGGAAGAAAGCGGCACCACGGAGAACATTTTGGAGCAGATCGCCCAGCATTACGAAGAAGAGGTGGATACGACCTTAAGGAATCTTTCTTCCATTATTGAACCATTACTCCTGTTGTTTATCGGCGGCGTGGTCGGGGTCCTGGCTGTTGCCTTAATCTCTCCGATCTATAGCATTAGCCAATCCATAGGCTGACATGTTCGGACTGAATGCAAAAAAAAATCAGTGTTTTGGCATAGACGTCGGCGACAGCTCCATCAAGATCGTCCAATTGGACGATAGGGGCAAGAGCGTGACGCTGAAAGGTTTTGCGGACGTGCCTCTCCCTAAAGGGGTGGTTATTAATGACGCGGTGGTGGATAACAAGGTTTTCGGGTATGTGTTGGGCAAGGCCTTGGAAAATCCGCAATACGGGCAGATAACCACTAGATATGTCGTGGCCAGCCTGCCGGAATCCAAATCGTTCGTCCGCGTCATCCAGATACCAAAGATGAGCGATCCGGAAGCCGAAAATGCCGTCCCGTTTGAAGCGGAAGCTTATATCCCGCTTCCCGTGGACCAAGTATATCTGGATTGGCAGAAAGTCGGGGAGACGGAAGACAAGATGAATATCTTGATGATCGCTTCCCCCAAGGAATTCGTGGATAAATACCTGTCCACTTTGGAAGGGGCGGGTCTGAAGGTCGCGGCTCTGGAGGCGGAATCGCAGAGTAGCCGCCGCGCGGTGGTGGAAGAGGGCAGTACAGAAACTTTGCTGATAGTCGATATCGCGTCCAACCACACCAGCTTGATAATGGTGGAAGACGGCCGTCTGCAGTTCACTTCTTCGGTTCCGCTCGCAGGCAACGCGTTTACCGAAAGCATTGCCACGGCTTTGGGCGTCTCTAGCGCCAAGGCCGAAGAAATAAAGAAAAAAGTGGGTATCGCCAACACCCCCGCTTATCCCAACATCAAGACCCAGTTACTGCCGGTCCTCAGCAGTTTAAGCGGGGAAATAAAGAGCATCCTCAAATTTCATAACGAGCATTCAGAAAAGGAAGTAAAAAGGATCCTGTTGGTGGGAGGAGGGTCGCGATTGGCTAACCTGCCGGAGTTTTTGGAACCGCAACTTGCTGAATTCGGCGGAATAAAGGTAGGGCTCGGCAATCCCTGGTGCAATTTAAATCTGGCCCAGCAGCCTCCTCTTGACGCCAAAGAAAGCCTTGGTTATACCACGGCCGTAGGCCTCGGCATTAGGGGGATGAGAGGAGTGAATTAAGCGGTTGACTTTATGAAAGAAATAAACTTATTGCCAAAACAGAAGCAGCAGGAAATATCCCTTCAGGCGGTTTTGCGTGACCTATACCGAATAGTTGCGCTTTCTGTCCTGAGTTTCGCGGTGGTGATCCTGACGCTGCTAGGGGCGAAATTATACCTCCAAAGGCAGCTTGGTTTGTACCAGGAACGCGTTGCTTTGCTAAAAAGCCAGGTCAGCCGCGGGGAGAATTCCGAAGTGCGGAAACAGATTACTGATCTCAATAACCGCATCGGGGATTATTATGACCTGTCCGAATCCACGCCGAAATGGTCCAGGGTGCTTAAGGCTTTTGCGGTCCTGCCTCCGCAGGGAGTGAAGATAAAATCGTTCGTTCTGAATTTGGGGCAAAAGTCCATACAAATCACCGGTTTCAGTCCTACGAGGGAGAAGGTTATAGAGACCTACAATAGCATTCTTGCAGACAGCAAGGATTTCTATAATATTGATTATCCGCTTGAGAACGTAGCCAAGGCGACGGATATAGATTTTCATTTTACTTTTTATGTCAACGACGACCTGCTAAAATGACAATTTATAGATTGAGAAATTAAAGATTGAAAAATTGAATTGGTTATCCAAAATTCATTGATCACCCAATCTTTATATTTTGAAATCAACTTATGACCGCGAAGAATAAAATTTACATTACGATAGGGGTTTGGCTGGCCTTGTGCGTTGCCGCATTTGGTTATTTCTTCGGCATATTTGACGGGTCTAATCAGATCGCCATCTCCCAGATTTCGGAAATGAAGAAAGAAGTGTCCGTCCTGGAAGCGGAACAGCGAAGTTACGTCCAGGCCACGCAGGATCTAAATAGGGTAGCAAAATTACCGATGCAGCCCGAGGAATTTTTCAGTCAGGACGTGACTCTCGTCAAGGAGATAGAAACACTGGAGAGCCTGGGAAATAAATTGGGAGTGCGTTTCGAACTTTCCGGACTGAGCGGGACCATTAAGACCGCGTCAAAGGCCAATACTAGGAGCGAACTTTTTACCGTTCCCTATAATATCAGCCTGGTCGGGCCTTTTCCCCGGGTCGTGGATTTCATAGAGACCATGGAAAATCTGGCCTTTATTACGCATCTAAATTCTCTGGCTATCTCCTCGTCCGGATCCAATGATGTCAGCGCCAATCTTACTGCGATATTTTATTTAAGGAAGAAATAATATGGCGAATCTATCAATGAAGATCGATATGTCCCAGCTTTCCACGGTCGCGAAAAAAGCGGCCAAGAATCTTACGGTGTTGTTTTGGGCGGGGTTCTTCCTGATCTTGGTCTTTGACGCCCTGACCATAAAGAAAGCCGTCGGGCTGGTCCTGGAGTCGCGCAAGATTCCTCCGGCGCCGATTACCGCTCGTGGGGCAAGGATAGATTTCGCGGGTTATGATGCGAATTTAAGCAGGGTAGAGAGCGCATCCAAGTTCGTCCCTTCGCCTGAAGCCGGAATGGACCCGTTCACGGGTCAAAGGACGGGGGCTCAGGCCGGCCACGCCAAGACGGAAGAAACCGCCGCAACGTCAACTACAAGCACAACCACGCCCGCGGGGGAATAAGAGAACCTCATTGCGTTTTTTGTTGAATAAAAAATTTAAGATAAAAATTAAACAAAAAGCAAACTCAAAACCTATAAGTTTAAAATTAGAACTGCAACTTTAAACTTAAAACCGGGAACAAGGATACACTTATTTGTCATTGCGAGGAGCGAAGCGACGAGGTGATCTCTACCTTGTCGTTATTCCCTTCCTGCGGCAGGTAGGCGAGCGAATTTGACAAGCGGAAATCCCTTAACCGATGATAATCAGATAGACAATGTTAAGGGATCCCTTGCTATTGTTCGGAATGACAGAAAATTATGGGCGTTATGCTTCAAAAAAAACAGCTAACACGTAAAAAAAAGCGCGTTAGCCGTTTTTTAGCCGATTTTGACCCCTGTACGATTTGAACCAGGAAGCGGTTTAAAGTATAATAAATAGGCTTTAATTTATATCGCGTCCGTAGCTCAACGGAACGGATAGAGCGCTGGTCTTCGGAACCAGTGATGTGAGCACGCCCCGTTACTTATGTAAGCTCTCGTAGCTCAACGGATAGAGCGCTGGTCTTCGGAACCAGTGATGTAGGTTCGATTCCTACCGAGAGCACCAGTAAGGAATTTGCAAGCGGTTTCGGTTCGCCTCGCTTCGCTCGGCGATTATTTTGTACGGGATTTTGGGGGCAAAAACGAATTCACAGTTTCGTTTGGGGGAAAGAAAAATTTTTCATAAAATTATGGAGTCAGAATCAAATAAATTTGAAGGCAAAGAATCAGAACACCCGATGTCTTTTGATGAAGCACATTTATTAGCATTAGCGTCATATTTGTCTGGGGAGTGGGATCCGGAAAAATATAAACAATATTTGAGCAAGAGATATGGTGGTATTGACGAAGCGAAATATCGTATTCCAGGGAAAGATATAACTATCCTTGCTAGCGGCGAAGTAGAGTATGAAGGCAAGAAACAACCTCGTGGCGATATTTGGCCATCTGTTCCAAGATTGGCGCAAGATTTAGATCGACTGGGACGTATGATTGAAGTCGTAAAAAACAGTAGTGGTAGCGTTCCGGAAATTGTGCAACAGCACTTTGATCGAATAAAACAAGAGCATGACCAGACAGAAACAGCTTTTGAACGAGGTAAGACTTGGGACGCTTTGTTGAATCGAACAAGTCTTGAAGAAAGTTTTTCAGCACCAACTGCGCCAGAAACAATTTCAGTAAAATTGACCCTTAAAGACGGCGGTGATCGTCTTAAATCTGACGATTGGCGCGTCACGATTTCACAAATCGAGGGAGGTGTCAGTAACATAACTGAAACTGACGAAGGATTAACTATCGCGATAGATGCAAGTGTGGGTGATGAAGCGGGAGGCATAGATTATAGGGGTGAATTAGTATTTGATGCTTCTATTGGCATAAAACATATCGAGTTATCAGCCTACTCTAGTAGTCCGGATGGGGCATACAGCGCAACATACGAAATGTAAAATTTTAAGGATTTTCCGCCAAAGAAAAACTTGAAATTGTCATCGGCGCGGCTCTGCCGCATTTTTGGATTTTTGCGGGTGGCTTTCCTCGCCGCCGCAGGCGGCGAAATGCGTTCGGATTACTTTAAGAATACTGCACCATAAGTGACGGGGTGAAACTTCTTCCGAGCGCATCAAAGATCGTATTTATGTATAGAATGGCTGGTAAACAAAGGATGGTTGGGGAACGCCAATCACGCCATCCGGTTCATAAGGTCGGTCGGGGGTCTTGGGGTTTACCATTACCAATAAATTCTTTCCGGCATTCCATTGGTTATTGGTTTTTCCGATAATCGTACATTTCGGTAATTTTAGTATGGCAATCGTTAAGATCTATTATCTCCGGCAGGAAAACGACATATGTTTCAAGGACTGCGTCTGATTCAACGGTTTGATGATTTTGTATAATATTGGGTTGCTGTTGGGACTTGAAAGAAACCGAGATTTAAGATATAATATACCAGTATAATAATGGGTCGGTAGCTCAGTCGGTAGAGCAACAGCCTCTTAAGCTGATGGTCGTGGGTTCGATCCCCACCCGACCCACCAAAGGAAAATTCCAAGTTCCAAGGACCAAGCACCAACAGATTCCAGCCAAATTCGTTTGGCATTTGGAATTTGAGATTTATTTGATATTTGGTTTTTGTAATTTGGGATTTTTATGTTGTATATATTTTTAGGTCCCGACGATTTCACCAAAAAGGAGCGGATTAGGGAGTTGGCGGAAAAAACCGGCGCCAAGGTTGAATCCTTTTTCGGCGACGACCAGTTGCCGTCCATAGACCGCTTTATGGAGCAGGATCTGTTCTCTTCTTGCAAGGTTTTTGTTATGAATCAGGGGCTGGGAAAATACGGCTTGGAAGAGAAACAGATAGTGGCCTTGGCGGATTGCAATAATCACATCATCTTCATCGAAGAGAAGCTAGACAAGCGCAGCGCAAGCAACAAAAAGCTGCTTGAGAACAAAAAGATTGTCGTAAAAGATTTTCCTTTGCCCCATGGCAGGGAAGTGGACACATGGATAAAGAAGCGGGTAACGGAATTGGGCGGCAAGATCGCGGACGGAGCAGTGGAATTGTTGGCTAAACGGATCGGCCGCGACGAAGCCAAAGAGACGAAGTTCGGGGGCAAGGTGGTGGAAGTGAAGGAAACATTTGACCTGTGGCAGTTGGACGGAGAAATAAAGAAATTGCTGTCGCTCGCGGCCGGCCGGGCTATTGAGGCCGCTGACGTGGAAAACCTGGTCAGCGCCAACGAGACGGCGGATACTTTGGATATCGTTGACGCCATCGGCGCGGGAAATAAGGCGCGCGCGGCCGAACTGATAAACCGTTTTTTGGACGAAGAGGCGGGCGACGACAAGGGGCAAATGATCCGCCTTAACGCGTTGCTTTGCGACCAGTTCCGTAGCCTGGCCATTACGCAGGATTTTGTCTTAAGGAAATTGCCGGAACAGGATATTTTGGAAAAGACAGGTTGGAAGAGCGGACGGCTGTTCGTGATGAAAAAGATCGCAAGCAGGCTGCAGCCGAAAAAAGTCATGGAAACCCTGAAGAAGCTGGAAGCGTTGGACGAGGAGATGAAGACGGGCAGCACGCCGCCGCGGGTATTGTTGGACCTGATACTGGCGCAGTTATTTTAATTGTCCACAGATCACTGATATCACAGATACACGGATCGGTTATTGGTCAATCGTGACGCGCCATATTAAGTAGTCGATGCCAACCTTTTACTCGTACAAAAAACCGCCAAATTTCAACTGGCGGTTTTTGTAATTATCTATTTATGCTTCTATTTTGCTTTCGCGCCTTATCTTTTTGCGTTCCAGAGAGGACAGAACGCGCTTGCGTATCCTGATGGACTGCGGCGTGACCTCGACCAACTCATCAGCGCCGATATATTCCAAAGCGAAATCCAATGTCACTTCCTTGGGCGGAGTCAGAATTATGGCTTCGTCGCTGCCGCTGGACCTCATATTGGTGAGTTTCTTGGTTTTACAGACATTTATCTCCAGATCGGTGTCTATCGCGTTCCTGCCGACCACCATACCTTCGTATACGTCAACGGCCGGGCCGATAAACATGGTTCCGCGCTCCTGCGCGTTGCTCAGGCCGTAAGCGTTGGATACGCCGGTCTCGGAAGCGATGAGACTGCCGTGTTCGTTGCCGCGCAAGTCTATCTCGTGCGCGGGCTTGTAGGAATCGAATAGGTTGTTTAGCACCACGGTGCCGCGGGTGCGGGTTAAAAGCAAATTCTTCAGGCCAATTAGTCCGCGGGTTGGAATGAGATATTCCGCGTGGATCTCGCCTGTGGGGGAGGAGTCCATATGGAGCATCTGCCCGCCGCGCTTGCCGACTTCCTCAATTACTACGCCCTGGTGTTCGCCCGGCACATCCACAGTCAATATCTCGTAAGGTTCCAATTTTTGCCCGTTCTCTTCGTGGTAAATGACTTCAGGCTGGGAGACCTGTAGCTCAAAACCTTCGCGCCGCATTGTCTCTATCAAGACGGCCAAATGCAGCTCGCCGCGCCCCGAGACCAGGAAAGAGTCGCTGCCCTGTTCCAGACCTTCCACTTTCAGGGCCACGTTCGTCTCCAGTTCTTTTATCAACCGGTCGCGCAGGTTGCGCGAGGTTACTAGTTTGCCTTCGCGTCCCGCGAACGGGGAAGTGTTCACGCCAAAGGTCATCTTGATGGTCGGCGGTTCTATGTCTACGGGCGGCAGCTGGATCGGATTTATGGGATCAGTCAAAGTGTCGCCAATATGCACTTCGTCGAATCCCGCGATGGATACAATATCCCCGGCCAACGCTTCTGCCACATCTACCTGTTTCAACCCTTCATACATTAAAAGATTGGTGACCTTACCCGTGGTCCGGCTGCCGTCGGCTTTTATTAGCATTAAATTCTGCCCCTGTTTGATTGAGCCGGACTCTAGTTTGCCGATACCGAGCCGGCCTTTGTAATTGTCGTAAGCCAAAGCCAGTACCAGCATCGCGGCCGGATCGTCTGGTTTTATTTCGGGCGCGGGGATGTGCTTTATTATCGCTTCAAACAGGGGAGTGACGTCTGGGTCCGCGTTTTGGCTGAGCTTGGCCTGCAGGCTTTCCAGGTCAGCGTCAGCCAGGCCGCGCACGCCGCTGGCGTAGATTATGGGGAAATCCAGCTGGTGATGGTTGGCGTTAAGTTTGACGAACAGGTCAAAAGTCTTATTTAACGCTTCGTCCGGCTGGGCGTCGGGCTTGTCCACTTTGTTGATGACCACGATAGCCTTGTGCCCGAGCTGTAAAGCTTTTTTGAGCACAAACTTGGTCTGCGGCATCGGACCTTCCTTGGCGTCAACAAGCAAAATTACACCGTCAGCCATCTTTAAAGTGCGTTCCACTTCGCCGCCAAAATCCGCGTGGCCCGGAGTATCCACGATATTTATTTTAATGCCGTTATAGACCAATGAAGCATTTTTGGCCTTGATTGTTATGCCGCGCTCACGCTCCAAATCCATGTTGTCCATCACCAAATTAGCCGTATCGTCCTTGACGGTATGGGTCTGTTTAAGCATTGCGTCGACCAAAGTGGTCTTGCCGTGGTCAACGTGAGCGATTATAGCGATGTTGCGGATGTTCTCGCGTTTCATCTTCGGGAATAAAGGATAAAGCCGCCTCATCGGCGGCCCGCCGGAGAGGCGGGATTATCAATTAAACAAAAAATATTATTCCTGTTTAATCTCTAATTTGTTAACTTAAATCTATAATAAAATGCCCGTTTGCCATGTATGGGACTTTTGGGCAGCAAAGAAAGTATACTATAAACTGGGCTTTTTGTCCAGTATTTGTTAAAATGGAATTGATATTCAAACTTGTGGGCAGGCCTCATAAATACAAACAAAAATGTTTGGATTGTTCCGCAAAAGCGACAAAGACCAGATCCAGCCCCAGCAATGGGGGATAGATTGCCTGTCAGCGCGGCCGGAAGAGCTATATGCGTACTTTAAGACCGCGGCCGATGGGTTGTCAGAGCGCGAGGCCGAAGCACGGCTGAAAAAGTACGGCCTGAACGAACCGGCAAAAAAGGAGAAGAAACGGTTTTTAGTGGAGATATCCGTCCGCTTCACCAATCCGCTGGTTGTCCTTCTTCTGGTCATTGGCGCTTTTTCGCTGTTTTTCGGCGATCGGTTCAGTGCCATGATAATTTTCCTGATGGCCGTCCTAAGCGTGCTGTTGTCCTATGTCCAGGAGCATCGGGCGGAAAAAGCTTCCGAGCGTTTGAATGCGATGGTCCGGACAGCGGTGGATGTGGTGCGCGGCGGGCAGGTCAGGCAGCTGCAGATAAAAGAATTAGTCCCCGGCGACATAGTCAGCCTGTCGGCGGGCGACGTCATCCCGGCGGACTTGAGGATACTGTCCGCCAAAGAGTTGTTTTTGGATCAGTCTTCGCTCACGGGAGAATCCATGCCCGTAGAAAAAACCGCTGGCGCCTTACCTTCCGCCAAAACGCCATCGGATTATTCCGCCCCAAACTTCGCTTTTATGGGGACTTCTGTGGTGAGCGGTACGGCTATCGGCTTGGTGGTATGTACGGGTCTGGCCACGGAGTTCGGCAAGCTGTCCAAAAAGGTCGTTGAAAGCGGCCACCAGACCGCTTTTGACCAGGGGATCAAGGATTTTACCTGGCTGATGATCCGCGCCATCATTTTGATGGTCGTGGTGATTCTCGGCATCAATCTGGTCGACAAGCGCGGCTTTTTGCAGGCCTTGCTGTTCGCCCTGGCCGTGGCGGTCGGACTTACGCCGGAAACCCTGCCGATGATAGTGACCATCAACCTTTCAAAGGGCGCTCTTGATATGGCTAAAAAGAAGGTCGTGGTCAAACACTTGGATGCGATCCAGAATTTCGGCGCCATGGACATCCTCTGCACGGACAAGACGGGCACTTTGACCATGGGCGAAGTGGTCTTAGAAAAATATTGCGACATCGGTGGCGCGGACAGCGAAGAGGTCCTGGAATACAGTTATATCAACAGCTTTTATCAGACCGGACTGAAGAATCTGCTGGATCTGGCCGTACTCAAGCATCTGCACGGGCATCTGCACGGCCTGAAGAAGTTGGACGAGATCCCTTTTGATTTCACCCGCAAGATAATGTCCGTGGTCGTGGAAAAAGAGGGGCAGGCTCTGATTGTCAGCAAGGGCGAGCCGCGGCATATTTTGGAACGCTGTGGTTTTTACCGGAACGGGGATGAGGTAAAAGCCATTACTTCCGCGGACGCACCGATAATCAATTACCAGTATGCTTATCTAAGCCAGCAGGGGTTTCGGGTTTTGGCCGTGGCCGTAAAGAACGAGGAACGGCCTAAAGACGCTTACGGCCCGGCTGACGAGAAGGGTCTGACGCTGATTGGCTATCTGGCATTCCTGGATCCGCCTAAACCCACGGCAAAGGTGACTGTCGGCGAATTGGAGAAGGTTGGGGTGCGGATAAAGATACTGACCGGCGATAACGAATTGGTGACCAAGAAAATTTGCCGAGACATCGGCCTGGACGTGGAAGGAATGCTGGTCGGGGACAGGCTGGACGGATTGTCGGATGACGAGCTGGTTGTGTTGGCGGAAAAGGTCACGGTGTTCGCGCGGTTGATGCCGCTGCAGAAAGAGCGGGTCATCAGGCTGCTGCACCAAAAGGGACACGTGGTCGGATTCTTGGGTGACGGCATCAATGACGCGCCAGCCCTGAAAGCCGCGGATGTTGGCATCTCCGTGAACAACGCGGCAGACGTGGCCAAGGAGTCAGCGAGCATCATCCTGCTAAAAAAGAGCTTGGTGGTGCTGAAAGACGGCGTGGTGGAAGGGCGCAAGGTATTCGGCAATATAGTCAAGTATATCCGCATGGGCAGCAGCTCCAATTTTGGTAATATGCTTTCGATGACTGGCGCCAGCCTGATCCTGCCTTTCCTGCCTATGGCCCCTATCCAGATCCTACTGAATAATTTTTTGTATGACGTTTCCCAGACCGGGGTCCCTGCGGATAAAGTGGATCAGGAATATCTGCAGCGGCCGCGGGTCTGGGACATCGGCCTGGTCAAGAGATTCATGCTGACCATCGGTCCGGTAAGTTCGATATTCGATTTTGCGACTTTCGCGGTGATGTGGTGGGTATTCAGGGGATACGGCAATATCGACCTGTTTCGCACCGGCTGGTTCTTAGAATCGCTTGCCACGCAGACCCTGGTGATATACGTGATCCGGACGAGGAAAATACCATTCCTGCAGAGTTCGCCCAGCAAGTGGCTTTTGCTGACTTCGGCCGCGGTGCTCGCCTGCGGGTTCGGGTTGCCTTATACCAGCCTGGCCCGCGTGTTCGGCCTGGTGCGTCCGCCGCTTCTGTATTATGTGATCTTGGCGGGAATGATAATGGTCTACCTGGTTTTGGTCCAGGTCGTGAAAAACTGGTTCGTGGCCAAATATGAGCATGAATAAAACCCCGGAATTTGCTATAATGATCATGAGATACTGATAATATGGATGCCTGTATCAGTATTATTCATATCATCCGTATTAATTTTTGTATTCGTATAATATAAATATGACAAACCAACGCTTTCAAGTCATCAGTTTCGTAATCCTTCTCGTCGTTTTCGGGATAATGATAGTGTTTATCTTCTGGCCGTTCTTGACGCTTCTGGCCTTGGCCGCCATTTTGGCCGTGCTGTTTTTGCCGGTGCACGAAAGAATATTAAAGAAGGTCAAGAACGAATCTTTGGCCGCTTTGCTCAGCCTGCTTATTATAATGCTCATCGTGGCCGTGCCGTTGTATCTGCTCGGCCAGGCCTTGTTTGGCGAACTGGTCAATCTCTATAACCAATACCGCGACGGCGGAAACAGCATCAGCAAAGCGATATTGCTGGAGCGCCTGCCGGAACAGTTACGAGTCGTGGCGGAAAACCTGTTGGCCGGCGTGGGGCAATATTTATCCAATTTTACGAGCAATGCCTTTGCCAGCATTACCAGCATCATTTCCAACGTGGCTGGGTTCTTCTTTGGCGCGTTCGTGGTGTTTTTTTCCACATACTACTTGCTGCGCGACGGCAAGCGCCTGAAAAAATACGCGGCAACTGTTTTTCCATTGTCCGAAGCGCATGAGGATATTCTGATAACCAAACTGGAAGGCGCGGTTAACGGCGTGGTCAAAGGTTCGTTTCTGGTCGCCTTGACACAGGGAGTTGTGGCGACAATCGGTTTCTTGATATTCGGCGTGCCTCAGCCGTTCCTGTGGGGCGCGTTCACGGTTTTGGCCGCGCTCGTGCCGACCGTGGGGACGTCACTCGCTTTAATCCCGGCCGTCATTTTCCTGTTCCTTACCGGCCATACCGGTCCGGGCATTGGCTTGGCTATTTGGGGAGCGCTGGCCGTGGGGACCATAGACAATATCATTAGCCCCAAATTGGTCGGTTCGCGCACCAAACTGCATCCGTTACTCGTGCTTTTTTCCGTCATCGGAGGCTTGGCCCTGTTCGGCCCGCTGGGATTTTTGCTCGGCCCAATCTTTATGGCCGTATTTGTGACTTTGTTGGACATCTATCGCTGCGATCTGAAAGTGACTTTGGAGAAGGAAAAATAGAGCCGGTAGCATGTAGCGGGTAGCTGGTAGGGAAGAAACAAAAATCGATAACGATGATTATCGTGGCAAGTTAAGACATTTGCTGACGGATAATGAATTATCATCAATACACAAAAACCCAACTGGAGAATGAGCTGCAGACAAGCCTGGAGACCGGCCTGACTGAAACAGAGGCTAGGGCCAGGCTTTTGAAGATGGGACCGAACGTCTTGCCCGAACAGCCACAGGACGGGTGGGTAAAGATTTTTTTCCGGCAGTTTCAGAGTCCGCTAATATATATTTTACTGATCAGCGCAGCGCTGGTGTACCTGATGGGAGATTTGACTGACGCGGCCATCATCATGGCGGTCCTGACCTGCAACGCCGTGATCGGCGCGATCCAGGAAGGCAAGTCCGGCAGGGTGCTGCAGAGCCTGAAGAAATTGTCGCAAAGCGATGCCGCGGTCATCAGGGGTGGGGTGGAGATGGTCGTCCTCGAAACTGAAGTGGTCAAGGGCGACCTGCTTGCGCTGATCGAAGGTCAGCGGGTGCCCGCGGACGCGCGGATCGTTTTTGGCTATAACCTGAGCGCGGACGAAGCGTCGTTGACCGGGGAATCGGGGGCCGTGCCTAAAAAAGAGGGAGTGATTAGCGAGGAGGATGTTCCCGTAGCCAACCGGCATAATATGGTCTTTAAAGGAACAGCCATCCTTTCCGGAGAGGGTCGGGCCGTGGTTGTGGAAACGGGAAAGGATACCGAACTCGGCAAGATCAGCCAGGCGCTGCTTGGGCCGGAAGAGGAGATCCCGCTCCAGAAGAACATCAAAGCCTTGTCGCGCGTAATAATATATATTACCGCGGGATTGTGCGTGGCTCTGTTTGCGCTTGGTCTGCTCCAGGGCAAGCCATTACGCGAAACGTTCTCGCTAGTGGTGGCTTTGTCCGTATCCGTCATCCCCGAAGGATTACCGCTGGTTCTTACCGTCATTCTAGCTACTGGCGTGTGGCGGATGAGCCGGCGCAACGCTTTGGTCAAGAAATTACAGGCCGTGGAAGCCTTGGGCCAGGCCAAAGTGCTGGCCGTGGATAAGACCGGGACCGTCACCAAGAATCAGATGGTGATAAAACAGCTTTACGCGGGCGGCAGGATATATTCTGTTTCGGGCGATGGTTACGAGCCAATAGGCGGCGTGTCGCTTGGGGGGGAGCCGCAAAACAGCCACCCGGACGTGGCCTGGGCCGCGAAGATCGCGGGACTGGTCGCCAAGGCCACGGTCTTTTACGACGAAACCAGCGGCTTATACAAGATCTCTGGCGATCCGACCGAGGCCGCGATGGCAGTGCTGGGAGAAAAGCTCGGCTGCTCTAAAGGCGTTCTGCGGGAACATTACAAGGAATTGGCCGAGATCCCTTTTGACTATAAAAACAAATATCGCGCTGTGTTCTACGGATATGAGGACCGCGTGCTTTGCGTGGCCGCGGGCGCGCCTGAGGTGATATTGCATAAATCCATCAATTTTTTGGAAAACGGGCAGAGCCGCGAGATATCCAAGAAGCAGCATCTGCATTTTGAGGATGTGATAGAGGATTTTTCGGCCAAAGGGCTACGGCTCGTAGCATTCGGATATAAATACCTGCCTAAGAGCCATGCTTTGGACAATATTGATAATTTGGTTTTGGGTGGATTTTTCGGCATAGAAGACGCAGTCCGGCCCGAAGCCAAGGCCGCAGTCAAAGCAGCGGAAGCGGCTGGCGTTAGAGTAGTGATGATAACCGGCGACCATCGCGCCACCGCAAGGGCCATCGCGCGGGAAGTGGATATCTACCATGAGGGCGACTTGATTATCACTGGATCGGAATTGGCGGAGATGAATGAACGTCAGTTGGCCGAAAAACTGGAGCGCGTGACCGTGTTCGCGCGCGTCACACCAAGCGACAAGATGAAGATCATCAAGGCCTACAAACATCTAGGCCAGGTCATAGCCATGACTGGCGACGGGGTAAATGACGCGCCATCTTTGGTTGCGGCGGATCTGGGTGTGGCCATGGGCAAAATAGGCACGGAGGTGGCCAAAGAAGCATCAGACATCGTCCTGCTTGACGACGACCTGTCCAGCATCGTGGCAGCCATAGAAGAGGGAAGGGTGATGCACCAGAACATCAAAAAATCCTTGCAGTTTTTGTTTTCAACTTCCCTGGGCGAGCTGATGGTCGTGGCAACCGCTATGGTTTTGGGTCTGCCGCTGCCTCTTCTAGCCGTGCAGATATTGTGGATGAACCTGGTGACTGACCCCCTCATTGGCGCGTCTTTGGCCATGGAAAAAAGAGAGCATGAACTAATGAAAGGGTCCCACCCGCGTTTTAATAAATATTTTGTGGACTTCCCGATGTTCTTGCATATTATTATGGTGGTCTTATTGATGACCGTGGGCGGCCTCTTTCTCTTTAGACTTTATTCGCCGCTCGGCATCGTCAAGGCCCAGACCATGGCTTTGACGCTATTGTCGGTATTCCAATGGTATAACGGACTGAACTGCCGCTTTCTTGGCAAGAGCATTTTGCATAAAAGAATCTTCAGGAACCGCTATATGTGGTTGTCCATTTTGGCGAACGTATTGCTACAATCCCTGGCAGTATATAATCCCTGGTTTAACCGCTTGCTTCACACCACGTCGCTTAGCTTCCAGGAGTGGGCGATAGTGCTGGGCCTTGGGCTCTCCGTAGTCGCTGGCGATGAATTGAGAAAATTGGTTTTAAGGGCATGGGAGTATCGGATTCTGTTGATGAAGCGAGTCGGCAAGCAGCAGACCGCGGCCGCTAAGGCATAATTTTGATCAGGAAGATGAACGTTAATTTCGTTAATAGGAATCTTTGGCAATAATATTGTTAAATCAGGGGGATGTTAATTGTTGGAAATTTTATTGTCTAGGACGTTGACTGCCAAAGATTCCTAATGACGGCACGTGTGAATAACCCCCTTCGGGGGTTTAGTTTTAAGAGGGGTTGTGCTAATATTAATGTGTTGTATCTAACCGTATCTATGAAAAGACCTAAAGAAACAGAAGGCTTCGGGGCGTTTGGCCAAAAAGCCGCGATTCCTCCCACCATCCTGACCATTTTCGGCGCTACCGGGAACTTAGCAGCTGACTATTTATTGCCGGCATTGCTTCATATGGATAGCCGCGATATGTTGCCCAAAGATTTTTTACTGGTCTGCGTTGGAAGGCGGGATCTGAACGCGAAAAGCTATTTAGATTTCATCCTGGAAAAATCCGAAGCTATCCAGGGAAAGATAACGCCCGCGCAGAAGAAGCGTTTTTTGGGCAAGCTTATCTATTACCGCGGCGACTTCGCTGACCCAGCGTCATTCAAAGGCCTGTCAAAGTTGCTGGAAGACCAAGACCAGCCGAAGCACTTATGCCGCAACCGCCTTTACTATTTTGCGACCAGCCCGCAATTCTTCGCGGACATTGCGCGTATCTTAAAAGAGAATGGCCTGCTTACGGCCTGCGGCAGGCACGAGCGGAAAATAAGGATCCTGGTGGAAAAGCCGTTCGGGTTCAATCTCAAATCCGCGCAGGCGCTTAACCGGCTGTTGCTCAAGTTTTTTAACGAGGACCAGATCTACCGCATTGACCACTATATGGGCAAGGAGACCGTGCAGAATTTGATGGTGGTACGGTTCGCCAACCGTTTATTCGAACCGCTCTGGAACAAGGATTTCGTGGACCACGTAGAGATAAGCGTGCTGGAGGACGAGCGGGTCGGCAGCCGCGCCAATTTCTACGACCAAGCTGGGGCTTTGCGCGACTTCGTGCAGAATCACATCTTACAGATGCTCGCGCTTATTGCCATGGATGAGCCGTATAATCTCACCGCCGACCTCATCCGCGACGAGAAAGTGCGCATCCTCAAAGCCCTGCGGCCGTATGATGCCAAGTCCATAACCGGAAATATAGTACGGGGACAGTACCTGGGCTACGCCGCGGAGATCGGCAAGGCCAGCCAGACGGAGACGTTTGTGGCGCTTAAGGCATTTGTGAATCTGCCGCGTTGGGAAGGCGTGCCGTTTTATTTGCGCACGGGCAAAGCGCTGAAGGAAAAGGTGACGGAGATATCCGTGCACTTCAAGGAATTGCCACGCTGCCTGTTTCGAAATTGCGCTTCCAACATCCTGACATTCCGCATCCAACCGGACGAATCCGTGCATTTGCGGATAAACAATAAGATTCCAGGGGTCGGTATTACCTTGCACCAGGGCGACCTGGACTTCAGCTATGGCGAGGCGTTCAAGGATAATATCCCGCCGGCTTACGAACGTCTGTTACTGGATTTCATGGAAGGCGACCAGCGCTTGTTCATCCGCAGTGACGAGATCGAAGCCGCCTGGAAATTCGTGGACTCCATCACGGACAATTGGAACGAGAAAAACGCGCCGTTACGGAGCTATAAACATGGTTCGGCCGGTCCCAAAGAAGCGGATGAAATGATAAAAAAAGACATAAGGGAATGGTGGACGAAATAATTAAGTTAAAAGTCAAAATTCAAAGGTCAAAAATTATTTAGTTTTAGGTTGTAGTTTTGAGTTTTGACTTTTGCGTTATGAGTTTATATTATGCAAATTGCGATTTTTGGTCTTGGACGGATGGGTATTCAGATCGCGCGGCGCCTAAGGAAAAATGATTTTGACGTGTTGGCGTGGAATCGCAGCGAAGGGCCGCGGGCAGAGGCGGAAAAAGCGGGGGTAAAGACTTTCGCTGGCGTCACCGAACTGGCCGGGCAGATGAAAGGATCGCCTCGCGTCTTTTGGGTAATGCTGCCGCAGGGGATAGTGGACGGGTTTCTGCGCGACCAATTAGGCCCGATCCTCCACGAAGGCGATATCGTCATTGATGGCGGGAATTCGTTCTATAAGGATTCCATCAGACGGGCGCAAGAATTGGAAAAGAAAGGTGTGAAATTTTACGATTGTGGTACGAGCGGAGGAGTGTGGGGCGAAGAGAACGGATTCGCGCTTATGGTTGGCGGATCTAAAGAACAGTGGAGTATTGTTGAACCGATATTTAAAACCTTGTCCAGTGGCGAGAATTACGGCCTGGTGGGGAAGAACGGCGCGGGACATTTCGTTAAGATGGTGCATAACGGCATAGAATACGGGATGATGGAAGCCATTGCCGAAGGCTACGGCGTGCTCAAGGCGTCGGAGTTCGACCTGGACCTGGCGCAGGTTACCAAGATCTATCAGGAAGGCAGTGTCATTCGTTCGTGGCTGGTTGATCTGGCGCGTAATATTTTCGAACATGAGGATGTGGAAGGCACTTCGGGTTTGATAGAAGCGACCGGAGAAGGGGAGTGGACCGTGCAGGCAGCCAAGGAACTCGGTGTTGACGTGCGGGTTATTGAGGACGCGTTCAAGGTTCGTCAGGAATCGAAAGATCCGAAGAACCAGGACAAATTCTCCAACAAGATCGTGGCTTTGCTACGCAAACAATTCGGCGGCCATGGCATACGAAAAAGAAATTAGAAGCCAGAAGATAGAAAATAGAATTTAGATGGAAACAAAAATACAGTATACCCGACCGGAGATCGATATGTTCAACCGGCTGGATACCCCCTCAAAAATTCAAGATTTTTTGAATTCTCTGAAATTTAATTTTGAGGAAAACGGGCAGACGTGCATGTCGCCGCGCAAGGTATTGCGCGAGAAAAAGGCGCATTGTATGGAAGGGGCGATCTTCGCGGCCGCAATTTTGGAATATCATGGCCATAAGCCGCTTATCCTGGACTTGCGGGCGGCCAAACGTGATTTTGACCACACTGTCGCTGTGTTCAAGCAATTCGGTTGCTTCGGTGCCGTGAGCAAGACCAATCACGCTGTCCTGCGCTACCGGGAACCAATCTATAAGACCATTCGCGAACTGGCTTTGTCTTTTTTCCATGAATATTTCGACGACAATGGCCGGAAGAATCTGCGGGAATATTCCGAGCTGCTTGACCTGTCATATTTTGATCATCAAAAAAGAGGAGCGGTTAATTGGCGGACAACCGAGGAAGACATATGGGATATCCCGTTTAAGCTGGACAATATCAAACATCACCGTATATTATCGCCTGCCCAGGAAAAGAACCTTCGACTGGCCGACGCGATAGAGGTACGCGCGGGCAAGCTTGTGGAGCGAAGAATGCCAAAAAAACCGTCCCGATAGATCGGGGCGGTTTTGGTTCTGACAGCCTATTTCCAGACTATCAAAATGATTTTTATGTTTTGGTTAACCGTTTCCGCCGCAAGGTCCCAATCCGCAGCCGCGTTATAGATAGTATGAAAATCGTAGACATAATTTTTGCCTCTTTTTGTGCCGGAGTCGTTGGTAATGAAGTTTCCTGTTTGGTCATAACCTTTTAGCAGCAACATATGATGCACGGACCCGGGCTGTTTATAATAAGGATTGCTTAAGTCCCGACCGTATTCGGAAATAATAACCAGGTGTCCCTGCGCCAACTCGTCTTTCAGATCTTCCGCCGTAAAATCGTAGGCCAATCTTGTCTTAAGGCCATAGACTTCCTCGATCATCTTCGCGGTTTCTGCCGTAGTCGTATCCAAGTAATGGCCGTAGTTTTTCTGTTGCCATTCGGTCAGTTTGATTATTTCGTTTTCGACATACTCCGGCGGAAGGTTGGCACGGCCATCGCCTTTGAAGTAGGCGTTCGCCATTATTGCGCTTGCTTCCTCGCAAGCTTCATCATGCAGTTGGTCCCAGTTGGCGGTTGGGGCCTGGGGAGTGAAAGGGACAGGGAGGTTTAAAGATTTAGGATACAAGATATCAGATGTTTCAGAGGTGGAAACAGGAGCGGTTTGATGTTCGTGGCTGGGAACAGTCACTGGTGTGGCCGGATAATACCGGCGGATGACAAATAAGGCGGCAACCGTCAAGGCCGCCGCCAGTATAGTCAATATGATGGTTTTCTTTCCGTCAAAGCGCATAATCTGCTACTAGCTACCTGCTAAATTATTTCTTCCTTCTTAACCATCAAATATTCTCCAACTGGAAGGTTATTGGGAAGCGCGAGCTTATTTATTCTTATTCGCCTGAGGTTCCTGACATCCAGGCCGACCGCGTCTAACATCCTTCTTATCTGCCGTTTTTTTCCTTCGTGGATGGTCATTAGTATTTTGCCGCCGCGCGTCTTCACTTTAGCCGGATAGGTCGGACCCGTGGCAATTTCCACGCCCTCGCGCAGCTGTTCCAATTGCGATTCCGTCGGTTTCTTGGAGACTGTTATTTCATATTCTTTTTCGTGTTCGTAGCGGGGATGAGCCAAAGCCTGGGTTAGGTCGCCGTCATTGGTCAAAAGCAATAAGCCTTCGGTGTTGAAATCTAATCGCCCCACGTTCCATACTTTAGAGCGCAGGTCTTCGGGCAAAAGGTCGAACACGGTCTTGCGGTGGCGCGGGTCTTTCTTTGAGACTACATAGCCCTTTGGTTTGTTTAGGGCAAGATAGATCTTCTGCTCCGCGGGCTTTATTACTTTTCCATATACCTTGACCGTGTCCTTTTCCGGATCAACCTTGTCGCCGAGTTTGGCTTTTTTCCCGTTGATTAATACTTGGCCGGATTTGATGAATTCCTCGGCCTTGCGGCGGCTGGCCACACCGGCCTCGCTGATGAATTTTTGCACGCGTTCCCGCATATTTAGAAGATAGAAGTTAGAATATAGAATATAGGTACAATCAAAGTTTAGCATATCAGGGATATATTTTACAGCTTGTGATGGAAATTTACTTGATAAAATCTTAGGTTTATGGTAAAATCAATTAGTTTCTTGAAGAAAGGCCGTTTGAAAATCCTGATTTGGGCACGGCCTCGTAGCTCAGTTGGATAGAGCGTCAGCTTGCGGAGCTGAAGGTCGCAGGTTCGACTCCTGCCGAGGTCACCAGATCAGAATTTTGAAAATCCTGGTTTCACGCAAGAAGCCTGAGGCTCGTGGTTTAAGATCCTCAGACAAGACCCCGTAGCTCAGTTGGATTAGAGCGAGAGCCTTCTAAGCTCTAGGTCGCAGGTTCGATCCCTGCCGGGGTCGCCAGTTTTCCGCCCATCGCGGCGGTTTTTGTTTTGGGTTAAGAAATGGCCGATTTATTCGTCTGCTTAAATATGACCCTTGAAAAAGGGCAATTTTATGTTTTTCCGCCGTATCTCTCACAAGTATCTTCGTGTTTTGGAAAATAAATTTGACAAAATTATCCTTTGGGATTATTACGTAAGTAGAAAGAGGGAGAAAGGAGGCCGCAAAACGTCCTTTGAAATTAAAGTCTTAGATTCCCCGGCCATCGCAGCGCGGGGATTACCATTAAGCCGGCCTTGGCCGGCACGGATAGGAGGTGGTAAAGATGAAGGACTTTCATATGTTCTTGTGTGACGTCTGCGGTTTTTCGCGCGAGAAACCGGGGATTTGTCCTCATTGCGATCTACCACTGACGGCTTACACTAAGGAGTCGCAGGCCGAATACCAGGTGAATATGGAAGAGGCCATGCGCAGCATGAGCGAACTGAAATGGTATATTTAAAATTAACGGTGAACTATAGATGAACGAGACTGGAAGTTAAAAGCCCGTACTGGAAAAAGTACGGGCTTTTAGTGTGGCAAGATGAATGATCTTGGGTGCGTCTAGCGTTTATTATTGACGCAATGCCTATCATCTAACGGTGGCGTTAAGCGATGTCAATGATGTCAATGGGAATCTTTGATAACTTTAGCCTGCCATTATCAAAAATTCCCATTGATATAACGCTAGATGTAATATGCCTACCAAGACGCGCCGCGCAGCCAAATACCGAAAGACACCTCCCAGTATTTGTTATTTGGGATTTTTATTATGAAATTTTTTGTGGATATCCCTAAGCCCTTCGTTGGTGATGTGGGTGTAGACCTGGGTGGTGGTTATGGAGGCGTGGCCGAGCATGCTCTGGACACTGCGGATGTCCGCGCCGTTGCGCAAAAGGTCTGTGGCGAAGCTGTGGCGCAAGGTGTGGGGGGAGACCTTTTTCACTATGCCGGCCAGGCGGCAGTATTTCTTTATTATCCGTTGGATGCTGCGTACGGTCAGCCCCTGGGCCTTGCTGTGCTCATCTTTATCATCACGGTCTTTTTTAAACCCTTGGCTTTCTATTTCCTTTTCCACGGTGTTTCCCACGGTGGAATGGCTGACGAACAAGGCCTTGTTGTTATCTTTGCGCTTGCAAAGATATTTCTTTAACGCCTCGGTCGCTTCGGGGGAGAGGAAAACTATCCGCAGCTTATCTCCTTTGCCGCGCACCGTGAATTCGCCGCGGCTTAAGTTGACGGTCTCGCGCTTGAGCGATGCCAGCTCGGAGACGCGCAGGCCCGTGGAGAACAGCGTCTCCAATATGGCGTAGTTGCGAAGCCTCAGGACCTCGTCCTTTTCTTGCTTGGTGGCTTCAAACAGCCTCTTTAATTCATCAGCTTCAAGGAATTCCACCTGCCGCGCCGGATTCTTGGGCAGCTCTATCTTTTCGGGCGCCAAGGTCTTTATGTCCTGCTTGGTCAGGTATTTCAAAAAAGCGCGCAGGGCTATAAGATGGTAATTCTGCGTGATCAATTTTAGGTTCCTGCCGTTTTCGTCCTCCAGTCGGTTCAGATATAGCCGGTATTTTTTTATTAGTTCCAGATCCAGATCTTCGGGCTTGCTGTATCCTTGCGTCCTGGCGAACTGCGAGAATCTTCTTAGATAGTGGTCGTAGTTGCGCAAAGTCCGCCGGCTTTGGTTCTTGCCGATCTCGCAGTATTCCAGGAAGTCGTTGACGTATCGCTGCAGGGGAGTGATAGCGGTTTTTGTTTTGGTTCCAGGCATGGGTTTGGAAGCTAGAAGTCAGAAGTTAGAAGTTAGGGATCGATGGTCTGGCTTTGGCTCCTATCTTCTAGCTCCTATATTCTATCTTTTGCATTGTGCGACACGGGTATTATAGCGCAAATCAAATAATTATGCACTTAAATTCATATTTAAACGAACTATTGACAAAAGCCGTAAAAATCGTATAATGTGAGGCTAGTAAATAGTGGTAGGTTCATGGGAGGACTAATGAAGGTAGATTTTGAACATCCAGAGGATGTTCGGAGGCGGGCGGCCGAGGATCTTGGTTTTTCCATCAAGGAGACCGGGTTTCCTGAGGCTGTCGACGAAAAGGCTGCAGACGAGAAGCTCCCACTCGCGGGCTGACCGCTAGTTATCAACCGACAAAGGGAATATACGGAGCTGTAGCGCTCCGGATACAAACGATCGTTCTCATACTATCGTCCCCTTTGTTTTATTTTGTCCATTTATCATAGTTTTGGACACAAATCTTGAACTTGCGGATTTCAGGGAAATAAGGTATAATAATGGCAGTAATATTAAATCCACGGACGGGTCGTAAAGCAGTTAAACAATATTACAATTAAACAATTTAACATGTTAATTTGTTATTTTGTTAGGTTGTTAAATTGATCATTGCTACCCGTTGCGTGCAGAAGGAAAAGCAAAAATGCTTAGCGCAAAAGAGAAGAATGCCATCATAAAGAAGTATCAAATCCACAAGGACGATACCGGCAGCCCGGAGGTCCAAATTGCTATTTTGACCAGGGAGATAGAGCAGGTTAGCGAGCACCTTAAAGTGCACCGCAAGGACAATCATTCCCGCAGGGGATTGCTCAAGATGGTTGGCAACCGCAGGAGGTTGCTGCGATATTTGAAGAATGAGGACCAGAAGCGCTTTGACAGGCTAGTGGACAAGCTCAAGCTTAAAGTGGCCGAAGCAGTTGTTTAATCAATCTATCGGACATCGTGATGACTATCTCTAAAGACGGTTTTAATTTGACCGAATTCGAGGAACAGTGGACCGACCTGGGTAAGAACATCTGCCAGGCGATTTACGTGCATCCCGACGTGCAAAAATTAAAAAACAGCCTGGTCAAGAACGGCTTTTTAACTTTGGAAGAAAAAAGCAAGTTTATTGATATCTGCGACAAGACAAAATACGATATCATTTACGATAAATACGGCGGGGCGGAGAGCGATGGTTACAAGAGTTTCAGCGAGCAATGGCGGATGTGGTTCCAGGCCAAGGGCGTGGAGAGCCAGAAGAACCGCTCCCAGCGCAGCAGCGTGGACCATATTTTGTTTGGCAGCACGCCGGATCCGGTGGAATTTTTGCTGCATTTTGAGCACGAGATGCTTGGCTCTATGAAGCCTAAGCAATCGTAATGCGTTCTGCGGCAGCGCAACGCGTATCGGTAGGCATCAAGCGTCAAGCGTGACGTTAAACGCAAATTGCAAGACGATGCGCGCGGCGCCACCGAATAGCGATAAACGCAACATAATTAAGGGATGGTTTGCGGGTACAGCGACGGCTTATTTTCCATCTTCCAATGAAGATGCTAAGTCTTCGTCAACACGCGAATCATCCGGAAAGTTTCTGCCCCGCTTGAGCGGTGCGGAAAAAAGGAACAACATGGACGACAAGAGAATATTCAACGTCAAACAAGCCTCCTGCAAGGTCGGAGAGGCTGAGTTTAAGTTTGAGACCGGAAAATTAGCCGGCCAGGCTGATGGCGCGGTGGTTGCGCGACTCGGCGATACTGTGGTCTTGGCCACGGCCGTGATGAGTGACAAGGCCAGGGAAGGGATAGACTTTTTCCCGTTACTGGTGGATTACGAGGAAAGATTATACGCTGCCGGAAAAATAAAAGGCAGCCGCTGGGTCAAGCGCGAAGGCCGCGCGACAGACGAAGCTATCTTGACCGGCCGCGTCATTGACCGCTCTTTGCGACCGATGTTCCCCGAAGGCATGCGCAACGACGTGCAGATAGTGGCAACGGTCCTGTCCGTGGATGGGGAGAACGATCCGGACATCGTGGCGGTAAATGCCGCTTCCGCGGCGTTGCACATTAGCCGCGCGCCGTTCGACGGTCCCGTGGCCGGTTGCCGCGTTGGTAAAATAGACGGGCAGTATGTCGTGAATCCAACCCATTCTCAGAGGGAGAAGTCAGTTTTGGACCTCATAGTCTGCGGCACGAGCGAACATATCATAATGGTGGAAGCCGGCGCCAAGCTGGTCAAGGAGGAGGAGATAGTGGAAGCTATAAAGTTTGCCCAGCCATTTTTGAAGGACTTGGTCCAGTGCCAGGAGAAATTCCGTTCCGAAGCCGGTGTGGAAAAGGCCGTGCCCGTCATGGAAGTCATCAACGAGGATGTCGCGAATAAGGTAAAGGAACTTTTAACCGACGACAAGATAGAAGCGGCCGTATACGTAAAAGACAGGGAACAGCGCGAAAAGAACATCGCGGAATTGGAAGCTTCCATCCTGGAGCAGGTCGTGGCGTCGCTCGGCGAAATAGAAGGTACAGATATGCCGCGGACCGTGCATAAGGTCGTGGACAAAATTTTGAAGAAATACCAGCAGAAGCAGATATTGGAACACGAACGCCGCGTGGATGGCAGGAAACTGACCGAGACCCGGCCCATTTCTTGCGAGGTCGGGATATTGCCCCGCACCCACGGCAGCGCTTTGTTCACCCGCGGCGATACCCAAGCCCTGACCACGGTCACTTTGGGCAGTAAGGGCGACGAACAGATTTTGGATTCAATGGAAGATCCGGTGGAAGGACGTTCTAAGCGCTACATCCACCACTACAATATGCCAGGTTACAGCGTGGGCGAAGTCGCCCCGATCCGCGGTCCGGGACGCAGGGAAATCGGGCACGGCGCTTTGGCCGAGCGCGCGGTAGAAGTATCATTGCCGGCGCAGGAAGAATTTCCGTACACGATGCGTTTGGTATCCGAAATAATGTCCAGCAACGGCAGCACTTCAATGGCTTCAACTTGTGGTTCGTCTTTGGCTTTGATGGACGCGGGCGTGCCAGTCTCCACGGCTATTGGCGGTTGCGCCATGGGTCTGGTGATGGACACGGAAAATCCAGGTAATTTTAAGGTCTTGACCGACATCGCCGGCATAGAGGATTTCAACGGGCACATGGACTTCAAGGTCGCTGGTAACGAGGAGGGTATCAGCGCTTTGCAATTGGATATCAAGGTGAAAGGCCTGACCGCCGAGATTTTGGCGAAAGCTTTGGAGCAGGCCAAGCCGGCGCGCATCCACATCTTAAATAAGATGAAGGAAGCGCTTGCCGCGCCGCGCCCCGAATTGTCGCCTTACGCGCCGCGCATCACCAGCTTCATGATCAAGCCGGACAAGATCCGCGAAGTCATCGGCAGCGGCGGCAAGACCATTAACGAGATCATCGCCAACTGTCCGGGCGTGAAGATAGATATAGAAGATTCCGGTCTGGTGATGGTCACATCCACGGAAGCGGAATCCGCCAAGAAAGCCGTGGAATGGATACAGAACATTGTCAAGGAAGTGGAACCGGGCGAAATTTACGAAGGCAAGGTCACCAGGCTGATGGATTTCGGCGCGTTCGTGGAGGTCCTGCCGGGCAAGGAAGGTCTTGTGCACATTTCGCAATTGGCGAACTACCGCGTAGGCCGCGTGGAAGACGTAGTTAAGGTAGGGGATACCCTAAAGGTCCAAGTTTCCGGTATAGACGAACAGGGAAGGATAAACTTGACCCACAAACCGTTTGCCGCTCCGGCCCCCGAGGGAGCCGATCGCGGCTATGACGATTACCGCGGCCCGCGCATGGGCAACAGCGGCAGTCATAACGGGCATGCCAGCCGCGGCCACGGCGGCCGCCCGCCGAGAAGAAGCTTTGATAGGTAAAACCATGTCTGACTATCCTGTTTCTTTCGAAAATTTGGAGCAAATCCTGTCAGTGTCCGAGATGGCGCCCGAAAAACTGAAGCTAATAAGGGACAAGCTCAGGAAAAAATTTTCAGTCGGTTTTCTGGTTACCGGCAATTTTGAGATACATATTGGGACAACCGCGGCGCATAAAGATATATATACTCATCTGCCGGTAGAAACGACCATTCTAGATAAAGGCGTGATATGCGGAAGTTCAAGAAGTATTGACTGGAGCGTTTCCGATAGCCAAAAACCCAACCGTTCTGATGTTCGCTCGGAGGATCTGGCGGCATTCCATAATGCGGTCGCAAAAAAAATAAACGATTGCTTGGATCTTGAGTTCTATCTCCAATCGGGGAAAACCAGATCGTCCATTTAAGTGGAATTAAACACATGTTATTGTGATTCTCATTATAAACTCGGAAATTTGAACGATAATAGTATTAAATGAAAAATATGAAAAATCCATACGCCAATCCAAATATAGAATCTCCAGTTCCCGAAATACGTTCTTATTTAGGAGGCTCTTTAGGACATGGGTCTGAAAAAGAGAAGCGCCATAGCATGGTGGAATATTTAAAGCGGATCCAAAAGATTTTAAGTATCTTACCCGAGGATTCAAAGCAAAGGATCGCTTTGGAGCTAGGCCAAATCAGGAAAGATCCAGAAAAAGCAGTAGAAATAATACGGAATGAAATCGAGCTCAAAAGACAAATTATTGACATGCTCGATCATCCGGAAATCAGTACTGAAGAAGCTTTGAGAGAACTGGATAAGCTGATTCCGCCTACCAGAGTACAATAGAAATAGCCCCGGAGATTTCGCTAAATGGCGGGTCGGGGCTGTTTTTGGTATAATGTCCTTATCCGGGCGTCATCCTGAGCGGAGCGAAGGATCTCTATCAGCCAAAGAAGAGATTTCTTGCTGCGTTCGGAATGACGCCGTGAATTTTATGCCATATTTTGAGATATTAAAAAAAGACGAAAAGAGCAGGGCGCGCAATGGAGTCATTCATACCGCGCACGGGGACGTACATACCCCGATCTTTTTGCCTATTGGCACGCGCGCCACGGTCAAGTCGGTCACGAGCGAGGAGTTGAAGTTCTGGGGCGCGGAGATGATATTGGCCAATACCTACCATCTCTGGCAGCGGCCTGGGGACGCGCTTATCTATAAGGCCGGGGGCCTGCACCAGTTCATGAACTGGAAGGGGCCGATTTTTACGGACAGCGGCGGCTTCCAGGTGTTTTCGCTCGCCAAGACGCGCAAGGTTATGGAAGCGGGCGTGCTGTTCCAATTCGACCTGGACGGCAGACAGGAAATACTTTCGCCTGAAAAATCCGTGGACATTCAGGCGAACCTGGGCAGTGACATCGCGCTAATCTTGGACGACTTCCCGGGTTATCCGTTCGTTTACGAGCGAAGCCAGAATTCCGTAGAGCTTACGAAGCGATGGGCGGAGCGGGCCATCACGGAATTTTTAAAGATAATGAAGCAAGGCGACCCGGCGAATCCCGGACAGAAATTGTGGGGGATAGTGCAGGGCGCGTCGTTCCCTGACCTGCGGGAGCGGTCGGCCAAGGATATGGCGAACTTAGGCTTTGAAGGGTTTGCCATCGGCGGAGTGGCCGTTGGCGAGCCGCACGAGGAAATGATGAAAGCCGTGGACGCGGCCATTCCGCATCTGCCCGAGACCGCGCCAAAGCATCTGCTCGGCGTGGGCACGCCGTTTGATATTGTGCAGGCCGTGGCAAGGGGTTGTGATACGTTTGACTGCGTCATTCCTACTAGGGAAGCGCGTCATGGGCGATTGTACATCAGCAGTAAAAATCAGGAAACCGAGAAAGGGACAGCCGAAGGATATCAGACCATAGATATCCGTCTGGAGAAATACAAGGAAGATTTTACGCCCGTGGACAACACCTGCGATTGTTACTTATGTCTGAACCATACCCGCGCCTATTTGCGGCATCTGTTCGTGTCAGGCGAACTGTTAGGCATCCGCCTGGCAACTATGCATAACCTGAAGTTTTACTTAAACCTAATGCAGAAGATCCGCAACGCCATCCAATATGAGCACTTTGACGAGATGGTGAAGGGTTACAAGGATTATACGGGAAAGGCCAATTAAAGCCTGGTTTTTATCGTTCGACTTAAATCGCCAACCACGGTTGGCGGTTTGAAGATGCCTTATTTAAGCGTTTTGTTAAAAACACTATAGTTTGGTATAATTATAAGCGATCCTAATCAACGAATGGCATCCGAATTACTCGAATTCGGGTCATTCGGATATAATTCGTAGCATTCGGATCGGACACAATCATATGCTTGAAAACAACAACCTGATGGAAAAAATTGTTTCTTTATGCAAGCGCCGCGGTTTTGTCTTTCCCGGCAGCGAGATCTATGGCGGCCTGGCGAATTCTTGGGATTATGGGCCGCTGGGTGTTGAATTAAAGAACAACATCAAGCAGTTATGGTGGAAACGGTTCGTGCAGCAGCGCGACGACATGGTCGGCATTGATGCCGCTTTGGTCATGAATCCAAAAGTTTGGGAGGCGAGTGGTCATTTACAAAATTTTACTGATCCGCTCGTGGAATGCAAGAATTGTCATGCGCGTTTTCGCGCGGACCAGATAGACACGACCAAGCCCTGTTCGGCTTGCGGCAAGTCAGCTGGTTATACCGAAGCGAAGATGTTCAACTTGATGTTCAAGACGTTCATCGGCCCGGCCGAGGAGCAGGCGAATATCGCGTATTTCCGTCCCGAGACCGCGCAGGCAATGTTCGTGGACTTCAAGAACGTCCTGGATACGTCGCGCAAGACCATCCCCTTCGGCATCGGCCAGATAGGGAAGGCCTTCAGGAATGAGATTACCCCAGGCAATTTTATCTTCCGCACGCGCGAATTTGAGCAAATGGAGATTGAATATTTCATTCCCGTGCCCAAAGACGACGAAGAATGGAATAAATATTTTGAGATGTGGCGCGAAAATATGTTGTCCTGGATAACTAACGACCTTGGAATAGACATCAAGCATATCCACGAGCTGGAAGTTCCCAAGGACGAACTGGCGCATTACAGCAAGCGCACCATAGATTTTGAGTACCATTTTCCGTTCGGCGTGGACGAGCTGTATGGGCTGGCTTACCGCACGGATTTTGACCTGAGGAACCATATGGAAAAGTCCGGGCAGGACCTGCGCTACACTGACCCGCAGACCAATGAAAAATATCTGCCGCATGTCATTGAGCCGACCTGGGGCGTTGACCGTTCGGTCTTGGCCGTGTTGTGCGAATTCTACCGCGAGGAAGAGGACCGCGTGTATCTGTCGCTACCAGCAAGGCTGGCTCCTTACAAGGTGGCGGTTTTCCCGCTCTTGAAGAACAAGCCTGACCTGGTGGTCAAGGCCAGGGCTATTTATGATGATCTTAAAAAAGATTTTACCACGGCTTGGGATGATAGGGGGAACGTGGGCAAACGTTATTACAGCCAGGACGAGATTGGCACGCCGTTCTGCGTCACCGTGGATTTTGATTCCCTTCAAGACGGCACGGTCACGGTCAGAAACCGCGACACCAAAGAACAACCGAGAGTGAAGATAGAGAAATTGAAGGACTATATCGCCAAGTCACTGCGGTAATCTTCTCTAATACAGGAGTAATACGCCACGTAAGCGGCGGGAGGTGGTATATTATTATGATATCCAGTCGCGTAAAAAAACTTCAATCTTCCCTTGAGCATCCGCTGCTCATCAAGAAAAAAGAGAACCTGTTGTATTTGACAGGTCGTCTTTTTATGCACGGGTATCTTCTGGTCAACCCCATCCATCCTCTACGATCTACCCTTTATCCTAACGTGATCTTCTTCGGTGACGGTCTAGAAAAGATAGAAGGCGTGAAGATCGACCGGCTCAAGAACCTGCCGCTATACTTGGGTAAAGCGAAAGCGCTGGACCTTGAGGAGGAATTCACGTTCGCGGAATACAATTATATTAGGCAGAAGATTAAAGATTTAAGATTAAAGATTAAATTGAACCACGTAAAGAGCCCGGTGGATTTTCAGCGCGCGGTGAAGGATAGCGGAGAGATACGGCTGATAGGGAAGTCAATGAAGATAGTGGAGAGGGTGTTCGGTTTGGTCCGCAAAGAGATAAAAAAGCCAGGGATGACGGAAGTCAGACTGGCCGGCTTTATTAAGCAAGCCGGCCTGAAGCTGGGTGCGGAAGATGTCTCTTTCCCGCCCATCGCCGCTTCGGGCGCCAATGCCGCTGTCCCGCATCACGTCCCGTCAAAAAAACTACTCAAGGTCGGCGAGCCCATCATTTTGGATTTTGGATTTAAATACAAAGGCTATTGCAGCGATTTCACGCGAACGTTATTTTTAAAAAAAATCCCGGCCAGATTGGAACAGGCTTACAACCAGGTGGAGAAAGCATACTGGGAGGCAATAAAGCATATCGGAAGCAGTCAAGCGTCAAGCATAACGCATAACGCAAGAAGCAAGACGACGCGCGTCGCGCGACCGCAAGACGCAATACGTATTATTGCCGGCGATGTTTACCAAAAAGCCGTTGACGTCTTGGCCGAAAAGCAATTGGAAAAATATTTTATCCATTCTTTGGGTCACGGCACTGGTCTGGAAATACACGAATTGCCGAATCTTTCCCCGAGATCAAAGGACAAATTGGAAAATGGCATGGTATTTAGCATAGAACCCGGGGTCTATATCCCGCGCCTGGGTGGCATTCGCGTGGAAGATTTGGTATATTTAGAAAAGGGCCAGATAAAGCGGTTTATTGCTGTTTCCACCAAGCTTTCCGATAATATCATTAAATGAACCAAGAGTCAGAGCTGGAAAGGCTCAATGAGATAATGGCGGAATTTTATACGGCTTTGGAGGACGATGCCATAGAAAGGAAATGGAAGAAGAAAGCCGTTAGTTTGATGGTGGGGCTAGACCATTTGCAGCGCGAGCTACGGGAGGGCGGGGAAGTCCCGCAAGCGGGTCTAAAAAAGGCGGTCCGCCAGGCCGAGGACCTGCTAAATCAATTAAACCGTCATTGAATGGATATAGACAACGAAAAACCAAAATATTTTGAGGCGAGGGAAAATTTGATGAGGAGGTTGAATTTTCACTTGCAATCGATAGAGGAATATTGCGATGTCGACAATATGACCAAAGAGGCGAAAAAAATCTATGACGAGGTCTATAGCTTGATCGCCCAGGCGATGCATAACCTTGAAACAGAGAAATTGGATAAGGTGGATGAATCGGTTATGCGGAAAATCCAAGAGAAGACCGAACGATTATATTCATTAATCGGGAAAAAGGGGGAAAACCATGAAGTACAATAAAAGGATATTGCCTAATGGTCTTACGATAATCGAAGTGCCGAGCGCTGACGCGGAAAGCGTGGTGGTAGACTTGTTCGTCAAGACCGGCAGCCGGTCGGAAACGGCCAAAGAGAACGGCATCTCGCATTTCCTTGAGCACTTTCTGTTCAAGGGGACGAAGAAGTATCCCTCGGCCCTGGCCATTTCCGAACTGGTAGATTCTATCGGCGGGGAGATGAATGCTAATACAGGAAAGGAGCACACCCAATTCTATATCAAAGCCGCAAGCCAGCATTTGCCGCTTATTTTTGACGTGCTAACCGATATGCTGCAATATCCCTTGCTTGACCAGGACGAGCTAGAGCGCGAAAAAGGCGTGATTGTGGAAGAGATAAATATGTATAAAGATACGCCCATTGCGGAGATAGAGAACGTGCTGGAGCGGGCGATGTGGCCCAAGGACGCGCTCGGCCGCGATATCGCGGGGACCAAGCAGACCGTCACTAAGTTTACAACTAAAATGTTTCGCAGCTACATTGATCGGCATTACCAGACGCCGAACATCATTTTAGGGATATCCGGCAAGTATAATCAGAAACAATTTGACAGGCTGGTTCGCGAACATTGGGCAAACGTGCCGCGTCGCAGGCATCACGGTTGGACAAGGGTAAGTGACAGGCAGGCCAGGCCGCGGTTGGTCGTGGAGAATAAAGAAACCAAACAGGCGCATTTGGCTTTGGGGTTCAAGAGTTTTGCGTATCATAATCCCGAAAATCCGGCCGTCTCGGTGCTGGCTTCGGTACTCGGCGGCGGAATGTCCAGCCGGCTTTTTACTGAGGTCAGGGAAAGGCGAGGTTTGGCCTATTACGTGCGAGCCATGCCCGGCAGCTATCAGGATACGGGGTCGTTCACTATCACCAGCGGCGTACAGGTGGACAAAATCAAGGAAGCCATAAAAGTCATCCTGGCGGAACTAAAAAAAATAAAGGATCTGCCCGTGGACGAGAAAGAGCTGCAGAAAGCCAAGGAATACATAAAAGGCAAGACTACCATCGCCTTGGAAGACAACCAAGTCAGACTGGACTGGTTCCTGGAACGCGCGGCCTTTTACCGCACTATCAAGACGCCGGCGCAGGCCTTCGCGGAATTGGATAGGGTCACGCCCAGCCAGGTGCAGCGCGTGGCCAACAAGATCTTCCAGAAACGGAATTTGACCCTGGCCATAATCGGCCCATACGAAGACAAGAGGTCGTTTGAGAGGTTATTGAAAGTCTAGTTTGCTGCAGCCATTTAATGGGTCTGGATATTATAGAAAATCAAAAATACCTATGGGCCCGCAAGACGAATTATTGGAATGTTTTGACGAACAAGGGAACATGCTGGCGCCCAGGCCGCGCCGTGAAGTTTGCCAGCCGTGGTCCGGCTATTACGAATGGCACGCGGTGGCGAATATCTGGCTTGTGGACAAGGATTGTAGGATTCTTTGCACGAAGCGGTCGGAAAAGCTCATTGGCAGTCCGGGTAAATGGCAAAGCTATCTTGGCGGACACGTGAAGGCGGGGATGGATTTCAAGCGGACCGCTGTCGACGAGGCCGCGGAAGAGGCAGGGGTGAGCATATCGCCCAATGACCTGTATCTGATCAACAAAGGCCGGTATGAGCCGCGGAAACATTTTTATGAGAGTTACGTTTACCTGTTCAATGGCCGTCTTGAAGACTTGAAATTCAACGACGGGGAAGTGACCGAAGCGAAATGGATGACCTTTGAGGAATATAACCGCGACCATGACGCGCATCCGGAGAACTGGTGCAATGGATGCAGTTTGGAGAGCCAGGAGAAGATTAGGGAGTGGTTGAAACAAAATCGGAACTGACTTTTTGCCCGTAGTCAGCTGATTCATCAGCTTCCTAGTTAGCTAATTGAACACGATCGTTCTCGAATAACCATGATAAATCGGTTGACTACAATAAGACAAGGATCCTAAGATGCCCAAACTTGATGAAAAAAAACGAATGTTGCCTGTCGGATGCCACGTATCAATCGCCGGCGGAGTGGAGAACGCGCCCAAGAACGCGGCCGAATTGGGCTGCGAGACTTTTCAGATCTTTACGCGGCCGCCGCAAGGCGGGCCGGTGCCGGAACTGACGCCCGAGGCCGTCGCTTCGTTTAAGTCGGACCTTAAGAAATATCGCTTTAGCGGGTTTGTGGTCCACGCCCCGTATTACGTGAATTTCGGTTCCAGCGAGAATCGTATTTATTTCGGTTCCATCTCTGTCATCAAACAGGAACTGGCGCGGGCCAATCTGCTCGGCGCAAAATATATGATGACCCACTTGGGCAGCTACAAGGTGGCCAAGAGGGAAGACGTGCTCCAATACGCGGCCGAAGGACTGGTCAAAGTTTTGGAGGAATATGAGGGCAAAACACAGTTTCTTATAGAGATATCGGCTGGAAGCGGCAATATTATCGGCGACACATTCGAGGAGTTGGCCGCGATAATGGATCCTCTAATCAAATTCAAGACGTTCGGTGGCATTTGTTTTGATACCCAGCATGCCTTTGCCAGTGGTTATGACCTACGGAACACCTCAACCGTGGTTGAGGTGTTCAGGAAGTTTGACGAAATAATAGGCTTGAAATGGCTGAAAATGAGCCATGTCAACGATTCCAAGACAGATCTGGCCAGCCATCGCGACCGCCACGAGCATATTGGGGAGGGGAGGATAGGACTGGAAGGGTTTAAAGCAATTTTGGGGGTTTTAGGCAACCTCTCTACCCGCCGTTCCGGCAGGTCCCTTCTTTCCTCAAGAGGAGAGACTAATAAGGAAGGGGCTATGCCCTTGATTTTGGAAACCAATCATGATAAAGTGAAAGTAGATATCGAGGTTTTAAAAGGTTTAAGAAATAAAAGCTAAACGTATGTTCAGATTCTTTGGTCATAGAGCGGAGGGTGGTGCTGAGCTTGATATGTCGGCGGAGCGGGCCAAAAGGGGTTTGCCCGATAAGGTTATCTTGGGATCGGAGAAACCGGGTGGGCTGCCAATGGACCCGCAGAAAAGGATAGAGGAAATACAAAGGCGGCAGGCCATATTAAACGAGATCTTTAGGGGGACTGGGATAGAACAATTTTAATCTATGGACACCAAAATAGAAAATATCATTTCCTTAATCGAACAGTCGGATCTTGACCAGACCATCAAGGATATCTTGATCCGGGATCTTCGGGCCGAAGGCCTAACCGATTTTTTGAGGGAGCAAATAAAAGCCTATTGCGCGGAAGGCATCCAAAAACTGGATGCGATGTTGGAGCAGGCAAAACAACAGAAAGAGGCTCAGCAGTAGAATTTGTCCGCCTGGAAAGGCGGACTTTGCGTTTTAAGCGAATATCCTGTAAATTAGAAATAGATTCATATCATCGGAAACCAAATGAAATTCAACGAACTGGACACATCCACCAAGATAATCCTTAAAGTTATCTTCGCCGTTTTGGCGCTGCTTTTCCTCTGGGTCACCCGCGAGATAATCTTGATTCTTTTGCTTTCGCTCATCCTGGCCTCTGCTTTGGACCCCTTGGTAGGTTATTTGAATAAGAAGAAGATTCCGAGGGCAGCCAGCATTTTGGTGGTTTATTTGCTGATTATTGGCCTGGTCGGGCTCGTCATTTACCTGTTCATCCCGCCCCTCATAGAGCAGCTAAAGGTGCTTCAGGGGAGCTGGCCGCGGTTTGTGGAAGAATTTCATAACCGTATTGCAAACACGCCTTTTGCCGGAATAGACATCTCCCAAGCGCTCAATAGTCTGGTGTCCGGTAGCGGCGGGCAGGGGAGTGTTCTGAATAAGACCTTTGGCGTGTTCAATGGCCTGCTTTCCCTCCTGACCGTATTGGTCGTCTCGTTCTATCTTGTGGCAGAGGAGAAAGGGATGAAGAAATTCATCGCTTCCTTCGTGCCCGCGCAGCATCAAGGGTTCGTAATAAACCTGACCGAACAGATCCAGAAAAAAATGGGGCTGTGGGTCCTGGGACAGGTGATAATCAGCGTCATCATCTTTTTGGTCACTTTCATCGGCCTGAAAATTTTAGGCGTGCAATATGCGCTTTTCCTGGGATTGCTTGCCGGCTTGCTTGAGGTGGTGCCGTATCTTGGCCCCATCCTTTCTTCCATTCCATCCATATTTTTTGCTTTCATCCAAAGTCCGCCTTTGGCCATAGCCGTCGTTTTGCTTTATATTGCCATCCAAAAGACCGAAAATTACGTGCTGACCCCGAAAGTGATGGAAAAGACCGTTGGGATGTCGCCATTGCTGGTATTGGTCGCTTTGTTGGTCGGTTTTAAGTTGGCCGGTATTGTCGGCTTGCTCATTGCCGTGCCTTTGGCCGGGGCTTTGACCGTGGTGATAAACGAGTTTTCCGCGGTCCAGCAGGCCAAGGTTAAAAGCCGGGAACCGCAGACCGAACCGGTTGTTTAAAAACGCGCAAAAGGCTATAATAAAAAGGCGAATAAGCCTTTTTTGTTATATGAATGATACGAAAAAATTTTACATTACCACTACCTTGCCTTATGTCAATGCCGATCCGCACATCGGCTTCGCTTTGGAATTGGTGCAGGCAGACGCGCTGGCTAGGTATTATCGCGATATCCTGGGGCAGGAGGTCTTTTTCAATACCGGTACGGACGAGCACGGGCAAAAAATTTACCAGAAAGCCAAACAAGAGGGCCGCGATCCCCAGGCCTACTGTGACGAATACGCGGCCAAGTTCCGGCAGCTCATTCCGGCTTTGGGGGTTTTGGAAGACATCCGTTTTATAAGGACCACGGACCCGCATCATATCCGCGCGGCTCAGGAGTTCTGGAAGCTTTGCGACAAGAACGGTTACATAGAGAAGAAATTCTACAAGATAAAGTATTGCGTGGGCTGTGAGCTGGAAAAGACGGAAAGCGAGCTGGTGGACGGGCGCTGCCCGTTGCATCCGAACCTGGAACTGGAGTTGAGGGAAGAGGAAAATTATTTCTTCAAATTTTCGGCGCTTCAGGATAAGCTTTTAAAGTTTTATGATGACAATCCCGATTTCGTGGTGCCGAATTTCCGGTTCAACGAGATAAAGCAGTTCGTCAAGGCGGGATTGCAGGACTTTTCCATCTCCAGATTGAAAGAAAAGATGCCGTGGGGCGTGGAAGTGCCAGGTGACAGCGGGCACGTGATGTACGTGTGGTTTGACGCGCTGGTGAATTATATCTCCACTTTAGGCTGGCCTGACGATCAAGGTTTGTTCGAAAAGTTCTGGCCCGGCGTGCAGGTCGCGGGCAAGGACAACTTGCGCCAGCAATCCGCGATGTGGCAGGCAATGCTTATGGCCGCGGGCTTGCCGAATTCCAGGCAGGTTATTATCCATGGTTTCATCACCAGCGGCGGACAGAAGATGTCCAAGTCCCTGGGTAACGTGGCAAATCCGTACGAGATATTGGACAAATTGCAGCAATCAGGGCTGACCAAAGAGCAGGCGACCGACGCCTTGCGGTATTATCTGCTGCGCGAAATCCCGACCTTTGAGGACGGGGATTACACCTGGGAGCACTTCAAGGAGACCTATAACGCGAATCTGGCAAACGGGCTCGGTAATCTTACCAGCAGGATATTGAAGATGGCGGTAACCTATGAGGTTAAAATTAACCCTAACGTATTAAGTTTTGAGAAAATCAAAGACGAACCATCCACCCAAGATTATCTAAATTCATTAAATAATTACAATTTACAAAAAGCAACTCAGACAATTTGGAACAGAATAAGTATGATGGATGCTTTTATCCAGGCAAACGAGCCGTTCAAAAAAATAAAAACTGATCCCGAAAAAGCAAAAAGTGATCTGTTGTTATTGTTAAATGATTTGGTCAGGATATATTTTTGGTTAAAACCATTCCTTCCGCAAACCAGCGGGAAAATATGGGCTGCGCTGAAAGATCCGAAGCTTGAGAATATTCCGCGCCTGTTCCCCAGGATAGAATAGTCAAGACACCCCCCAATATTTAGGAGTAAGATAGTATTTTATTTTTTTGAAGGTTGTGTAAACATAAAGTAAGGGCGCCCGGAGGTTGAAGAACCCCAGGGCACCCGGGTTGTCAGGTGGTGAGCGCCTTATCCCTCGGAGCGGGTCGGAGGACGTACCCAGGTATGAGCAGTATCTCTCCGCAAAGGGGACAGTTCGTCTCTCTTGCTTTACCATCGCTCGAGGTATGATTCTTGAATTCGGTTTGGCACTCTTTATAAGGACAGTGGAACGTCACCGCCTCATTCTCGTCGTCGGGAATATGAGCCGCGATGGCTAATGAAATTTCCAACTTAACCTCCTTTAGATTCGGTGAGATTAATAATACTTAAATAAACTTTTATAGTCAACAAAAGGCATGCCAGAACGATTACCTCATTTACCGGAGATTATATCAGTCGAAACTGTCGCTAGGGCAAGATTAGCTTCTTTAGGTTTGACCCTGGAGGAACTGGCGAATAAAGAGAGGGTATTGGATATAGGCGCGAAGGGCTGCGAGATAGAGCGGGCGGCCGTATTCCATAGCATCAATTCCGTAGTGTCGGTAGATAAGAAATTCCCTTCGTCGGTGTTAGCTTCCGGGATGAGAGTCGTTAGAGGGGACGCGAAAAGTTTAGACTTGCCGGAGAATTCGGCAGATATGATTCTAGTTCGATCCAGCGCATATTATTACACTAAGACCGAACGGGAGACCTTGGAAATCTTGGAGCGATTGAACAGGATATTGAAGGAAGGAGGGGAGCAGAGGGTCCATCCTGCCCGATTTGGCCACATCTTGGAAGCGCTTATGGCTGAGAATCCTGATTTCCGCAACGCAAGAGCGAAGCAGCCGAACAAACGCAGCGCAAAGGACCTGAACATCATTAAGTTCAATGATAATCTGGCCAACTTAAGGACCGTGGATTTTTTGAAGCAACGCGGCATTTTCGTCAAAAAGCAGGAAGGTTTGGAGCCTAATGCCGAGGCAAATTTTAAGGAATATTTATCCATACCAAAATTTTGATGCTTATAGATACCCACGCCCATGTGAATTTTCGGAGTTTCAAGGACGACGCAATGGATGTGTTGCGGCGTTCTTTAGACGAAGGGATGCAGGTAATAAATGTCGGCAGCCAGATAGACACATCCCGGCAGGCAGTAGAATTGGCAAATAAGTTTAACAAGGGCGTCTATGCCGTCGTCGGACTGCATCCCGAACACACCCATTCCCAGCACGTGGACGAGGAAGAGACGCATTTTTTGACGCGGGAAGAAAACTTTGATGTCGTAGAGTATAGAAGTCTTTGCCAAGACCCGAAAGTGGTGGGGATAGGGGAGTGCGGGTTGGATTATTACCGGCTGCCCGAAGATACAGATCCGCGGGCCGTAAAGGAAAAGCAGAAGGCGGCTTTCATAAAGCAGATAAACTTGGCTGCGGAATTGGATAAGACCCTAGTTGTCCATTCGCGCCCGTCAAAAGGCACGGACGACGCCGCGTTAGATATTCTAGATATCCTTAAGGGATTAAAGATTAAAGATTTAGGATTAAGGTTCGTATTACATAGTTTTACCGGCAGTCCAGAAATGATGCAGGAATTCTACAAGCTCGGCGGATATATCAGTTTCAATGGCATCATCACTTTTGACAAGACCGGCAATATGGAACAGTTGGTAAAATCCGCTCCGCTTGATAGAATAGTCATAGAGACCGACTGCCCATATCTCGCGCCCGTGCCTATGCGGGGGAAAAGGAATGAGCCGTTATACGTGGAGTATGTCGCGGAAAAGGTGGCTGAATTGAGAGGCTTGGGGTTGGCGGAAGTCGAGCGTTTGACCACCGATAACGCAAAACAATTATTTAGGATATGAGATACAGATGATACTTATAATTCTGATTATCACATCCGTATTATCCGTATCATCAGTATTGCGATCCGTACATCAGTATCATAATTATTATGAAAAAATATAACCCCTCACAAATCGAAAAGAAGTGGCAGAAGTATTGGCAGACTCATAAGACTTTTCTTGCCAAGGATTTTGCCAAGAAGCCCAAGAAGTACGTCTTGGTGGAATTTCCGTATCCTTCCGGCGAAGGCCTGCATATGGGGCACTTGCGGCCGTACGTGGCGGGAGACGTGTATAGCCGTTTTAAGCGGCTGCGGGGCGAGAATGTGGTTTATCCAATAGGTTGGGACGCGTTCGGTTTGCCCGCGGAGAACTTCGCCATTAAAAAAGGGGTGCACCCCAAGATAACCACGGCGCGCAACATCAAGAACGCCAAGCGGCAGATCCAGAGCTGGGGTTTGAGTTTCGATTGGTCGCGCGAGGTAAACACGACCGACCCGGATTATTACAAATGGACCCAATGGATATTTTTGCAGTTCTTTAAAGCGGGCTTGGCTTACGAAGCCACTGGAATAATAAATTGGTGTCCTAAGGACAAGACTGGTCTGGCCAACGAAGAGGTCGTGGATGGCAAGTGTGAACGCTGCGGCGCCGTGGTGGAAAAGAAAGAATTGCGGCAGTGGTATTTGAAAATAACCGCTTACGCGGAAAAATTACTGGAAGGGTTAAAGGACTTACCCGAGTGGCCCGAAGCGGTCAAGCTGCAGCAGGCGAACTGGATAGGGAAGAGCGTCGGCGCGGAAATAGAGTTCCAGGTAAAGGATAGCGATCAATATCTTAAAATTTTTACCACTCGTCCGGACACCATTTTCGGCGCGACGTATATGGTGGTGGCGCCGGAGCACCCGTTGGTGCAGAAGTTGGAAGATAGAATTCAAAATTTAGGGGAAGTCAGGAAATACATCGAAAAGGCAAAGAGTGAATCCGAGATCCAAAGGACGTCGCTGGAGAAGGAAAAGACCGGTGTGGAACTAAAAGGCGTCAAAGCGATAAATCCAGCGACCAAAGAGGAAATCCCGGTGTGGGTGGCGGATTACGTGTTATGGGGGTATGGCACGGGAGCGATAATGGCCGTGCCAGCGCACGACGAAAGGGATTTTGAATTCGCGAAGAAATTTGGGCTGCCAATAAGGCAGGTTGTCGCTAAAACTGCCGGACAGGCAGCCGATGCTGCCGCAGGTCTTGATGCGGATTATGGTTTTGTCATCAACTCCGGCAAGTTTGACGGGATGAGATCAGAAGAAGCCATTCCTGTAATGGCTAAAGAATTTGGCAAACTCACGACGCAATACAAATTGCGCGATTGGGTGTTTTCGCGGCAGCGCTATTGGGGCGAGCCTATCCCGTTGGTCCATTGCGAAGAATGCGGCATCGTGCCCGTTCCGGAAAAGGATCTGCCGGTGAAATTGCCGCCAGTCAAGAAATACGAACCAACGGGAACAGGGGAGTCGCCCTTAGCCGCTATAAAATCCTGGGTTAATACTAAATGCCCCAAGTGCAAAAGGCCGGCCAAGCGCGAGACCAATACTATGCCGCAGTGGGCCGGGTCTTCCTGGTACTGGCTGCGTTACACGGACCCCAAAAACAAGAAGCAATTCGCGGACAAGAAAAAACAGCAATATTGGACCCCGGTTGACATCTATTTCGGGGGGATGGAACATACCACTTTGCATTTGCTTTATTCCAGATTTTGGAATCTGTTCCTGTACGACCAAAAATTGGTCACGGCCAAGGAGCCGTTTACATTGCGCAAGCCGCATGGCATAATCTTGGCCGCTGATGGTGAGAAGATGTCCAAGAGTCGCGGCAACGTGGTCAATCCCGACGAGGTCGTCAAGAAATTCGGGGCCGATACCTTAAGGATGTACGAATTGTTTTTGGGTCCGCACGAGATGACAGTATCTTGGAATGACCAGGGTGTATTGGGCGTGCGCCGTTTCCTGGAACGCGTCTGGAACTGGGTTAATGACATATTGAAAGATTCAAAGATTGAAAGATCGAAAGATTCGGAAAAAGCGGAACGCGCCTTGCATCGCCTCATAAAGAAGGTCACGGAAGACATAGAGAACTTCCGCTATAACACCGCGGTGTCCAGCTTCATGGAATTCCATAATGAAGTCAGGCAGGAACCAGTGAGCCTTAAGACCATCAAGACTTTTTTGATCCTATTGTACCCGTTCGTTCCGCATATTGCGGAAGAGTTGAATCTGTTGCTTGGAGGAAAGAAATCAATGCAGTCGGAAAAGTGGCCCGAGTACGATCCGGAGAAGATCACGGAAAAGGATGTGGACGTTGTAGTGCAAGTAAATGGCAAGGTTCGCGGCAGGGTCACGGTGCCGGCAGGGAGCAAGGAAGACCGGGTCAAGGCCGCGGCAATGGAATTGGAGGGTGTTAAGAAAGCCGTTGCCTTTAACAGCATCAAGCGGGTCATTTACGTGCCGGATAAACTGATCAATTTGGTAATCTAAACTTCCACGAAATTTGAAAATCACTAAAGACGAAAACGGTGAAGGCGAGAGCTTTCGTATTTCGTTCATTTAGTATTTCGTAGAAAATCCCATGGTTATCCTCAACCACGAAACAGAATTTCACAAACAAATAATCAATTTCTGCGTTCAGGCGTTAAAGCAGGGGAAGGCTGTGGTTTATCCGACTGATACTTCCTATGGTTTGGCCGTGGACGCGACGAATTTAAAAGCCATCGGAAGACTGTATCAGATAAAGGAGCGGGAAGCTGGCCAGCCAGTGCATATTATTGTTCCTTCCATCGCTTACGCCAAAAAGATCGCGAAATGGGACAAGATGGCGGAAAAATTGGCGAAGAAGTTCTGGCCCGGGCCGCTGACGCTGGTTCTTAGATTGAAGATTAATGATTTAAGATTAAACAGGCTATCCGCGGGGACAAAATTCATCGGCTTGCGCTATCCTAATAACAGAATCGCTTTAGATTTGGCGAAACATCTCAAGCGGCCAATAACCACAACCAGCGCCAACGTCCGGAGTGGCGGGGACAATTTTGACATCAAAAACATTATCAACCAATTCAAGGATAAGAAGCATAAACCTGATATTATCATCAACGCCGGAAAATTGCCTAAACGCAAATCATCCACGTTCGTGAAGGTGAATAAAGATCGAGTCCAGGTATTAAGGGAAGGTCCAATCAAGGAAAAACAAATAAGGGCAATGACAAAAATGACATAATTGATAAAATTGACAAAAATTTTTTGCAGGTGGCCCTAAATTTTGTCATTTTTGTTCAATTTTTTAAATTATGCCAATGATTATATGCTTTTAAATTATCACCTTCCACGATATTTTTCGCAGAGCGTGAAAAAGGAGATCGGTGAGCTGTATGCCTCTTCGGCCATCGCTAATATGGCGTTGTCCATCACGCTGATGTTTGAGCCGATCTTCCTGTACGCGGTTCTGGGTTTTACCGTCCCCCAGGTCCTTTTGTTCATGGCCATGGTGTATGGCCTATACATCGTGACGATTCCGTTAGGCGGACGCATAGCCAGCGTTTATGGGTACAAGCACGCCATTGCCATGAGCGTGCCGTTCCAGATCCTTTATTGGGTGTTGCTTTTGGTGTCGCGGGAAAATCCTTCCTGGGCGTTTTTGGCGGCCGCGGCCTTGGCCTTGCAAAAGACCTTCTATTGGCCGGGGTTTCACGCGCTGATGGCGCGTTACGCGGATCGGCAGCAGGTGGGCAGGGAGTTCGGGGTGGTGTATTCCATTATCAGCGTTTCCCATATTGTCGGGCCATTTCTTGGAGGCTGGCTGGCGGAACGTTTTGGTACGACCGCGATGTTTGCCATGGCCATGCTCGTTTATTGTTTTTCCGTCATTCCGTTGTTTATGGCTAAGGAAGTTTTTATTCCGAAACTCTATCACTTTAAAGATACCTGGAAATTGTACAAAACGTGCCCCAAGAAATTTTTAGGCTATCTTGGATTCGGGGAGGAGCTTTTGGTGCTGGTTATCTGGCCGATATTCATTTTCACTGTGGTTAAGGATTACGAGGAGACCGGCGCGCTAGCGACCGTAGCCAGCCTGGTTGCCGCGGTCCTGGCTCTGATAGTCGGCAAAATAACCGACCAGTACACCAAGCGGGTGCTTATCAAGCTTGGCGCGTTCTTCAGTTGCTTGGTCTGGCTGGCCAGGATTCCGCTTAAAACCGTCTGGAACGTGTTCACCGCGGACGCGATGTCGCGCGCCAGCAAGGAGATGTCCTTCATCCCTATTTCCACGGTAACCTATATCCGCGCCGCTGCCACGCACGTGGTGCCTTACGCGGTATTCTTTGAACAAAGCCTGGCCGTGGGCAAACTTTTGGCTTGTATTATAGGCGTAATCTTGTTTAGCCTGACAGGTAGTTTTGTGGTATTATTCATATTAGGAGCGCTGTTTAGCCTTCTTTATATGTATATATAGGCGGTTAACGCAGAGTCGAAAAGTTTAAATGGAAAATTTAATTGAACAAAAAAGGGTTGTTCTTGATTTTATGAAAAGCCAGAAATTGGCGGCTTTGGCTACGGCCGACGAGCGCGGCAAGCCAGAGGTTGCGATGGTCGATTTTTCAGAGACCGGCGATTTGGAGGTCGTGGTAACGACCCTTATTATCTACAGAAAATACCGGAATTTGTCGCAAAATAAGAACGTGGCTTTGGCCATCGGCGGGGCCGATAACATTACTGTCCAATACGAGGGCGCGGCCACGGAACTGTCCCGGGAAGAGTTTAAAAAATTCGCGGCTTATCATATCGCCAAGAATCCTATTGAGGAAAAATTCGCTGCTATGCCCGAGGCTCGGTTCTTTAAAATTAGCCCGACCTGGATCCGTTATTCCAATTACGCCGCCAAACCGAATGAAATATTCGAGATAAAATTTTAAATACAATGAACAAATCCAAACTGCAAATTAAATACCGTATCCTTGTCTGGTAACAGGGAGATGCTTTTTTGTTTAATTATCGCCTACCGAAAGTAGGTTTAATCCCGCCTCCCCGGCGGGCCGCCGATGAGGTGGCGTTAATCTTTAATCTAAATTTATGAATTACGATAGTGTCAAAAAGCAAGATCCCAAGATCTACGAGATAATAAGGCGCGAAGAACAGCGGCAGAAAGAGGGGATAGAGCTTATTGCTTCGGAGAACTACGTGTCTAAGGCGGTACTGGAAGCGATGGGGTCAATTTTAACCAACAAATACAGTGAAGGCTACCCGGGTAAAAGATATTACGGCGGCAACGAAGTGATTGACCAGGCGGAGAATTTGGCAATAGAGCGAGCAAAAGAATTATTCGGCGCTGAGCACGTGAATGTCCAGCCTCTTTCGGGTTCGCCCGCGAACCTGGCCGTGTATATGGCGCTTTTGCAGCCCGGGGATAAGGTATTAGGTTTTTCTTTGGATCAAGGTGGACATCTTTCGCACGGACATCCGTTGAATTTTTCCGGAAAACTTTACACCATTGTCCCGTACTTCGCCAAGAAGGAAACCGAAATAATTGATATGGATGAAGTGGAAGAGATCGCTTTGCGTGAAAAACCAAAAATGATCTTGGCCGGTTTTAGCGCTTACAGCCGGAGCATGGATTGGAAGCGTTTTAAGGAGATTGCGGACAAGATAGGAGCGTTCACTTTCGCGGACATTGCCCATATCGCGGGGCTTATTGCTGGCAAGCAGCTGGAATCGCCAGTGCCTTATTTTGACGTAGTATCCACAACCACGCATAAGACTTTACGCGGCCCGCGTGGGGCGATGATAATGTGCAAGGAAAAATTTGCTTCCGCTATAGATAAAGCCGTGTTCCCGGGCGTGCAGGGCGGGCCACATGATCACATAAATGCGGCCAAGGCCGTGGCCTACGGCGAGGCCTTGAAGCCAGAATTTCAAGAATATGCCAAACAGATAATCAAGAACGCCAAGGCTTTGGCGACCGCTCTGCAGAAACGTGGCTATCGCATCGTCTCCGGCGGTACGGACAATCATTTGATGCTTGTGGATGTGTTTGGTAGTAAACAAATTACAGGTAAGGAGGCCGAAAAAGTTTTGGAGCATGTAAATATTTCCATTAACAAAAATATGATCCCTTATGACCCGCGCAAACCCATGGATCCTTCCGGACTGCGCGTCGGCACTCCGGCGGTCACCACCCGCGGGATGGTGGAAGAGGATATGGAAACCATAGCCGAACTGATGGATAATGCCTTGATGTATCGTACCGACGAATCCAAACTCGCCGAGATTAAACAACAGGTCAAGGAATTCTCCCTGAAATTCCCTGTCCCGGGGATCGAGTAGTATGATCAAATAAACAAAGCAATACTTTCATACTACGTAGTATGAAAGTATTGTATGAAAACAAATAATCAAAAAATATGGGGAAGTTCAATGGGGTCAAGAGACTTTCCAAAAAGGTCCAAGATGAGCTATTTATCCATTTTGCAAAATCCTTGGTCCATTTACGCAAGCCAGTGGAAGCGGCAAAATTCCTGAAAGACTTGCTTTCCGAGCAGGAGGTTCTGATGCTGGCGCGCCGCCTGCAGATAGCCGAAATGCTTATGGATGGATCGAAATACGCGGATATACGCAAAGTTCTGAAAGTCAGCGACAGTACTATTGCAAGGGTCCAGACCTGGTTGCAGGAATATGGCGAAGGCTATCGTCTTATCGCCAAGCGGTCTGGTGATCGTAAAAAAAGCAATAATGGGAATTCCGCCTTGCTTGATCCTCAATCTTGGCAATCCTTTAAGCGTAAATATCCGATGTATTTCTGGCCCGAACATCTACTGAAAGAGATCGTTAAGGCGGCTAATAAGCGGGAAAGGGAGCGGCTAGGCAAAGTTATAGAAGAGATGCGAGGAAAGACCAGACTGGCCAAAGAGTTGTCTCGTCTATTGAGCTCAAAATATCATATTAAACAAAACTTTCATACTACGTAGTATGAAAGTTTTGTCAGGAGAGGTGAGATGACAATAGTGCAAGCGATAGTACTGGGAGTGGTGCAGGGGCTGGGGGAGTTTTTGCCGATATCTTCTTCGGCGCACCTTATTCTGATGCCATGGTTTTTTAATTGGACCGATCCGGGTTTGGGGTTTGATGTGGCTTTGCATTGGGGCACGTTGTTGGCCGTATTGATGTATTTCCGACAGGACATTTGGCTGCTTATTAAAGGCTTTTGGCATTCCTTATTCAAGTCTACCAGCGATTTTAAGGAAAATATCTATCAGAAACTGTCCTGGTTCATTATTGTTGCTTCCGTGCCAGGTGTGGTACTCGGAAAGCTTTTGGAGAGCAAGGCTGAGACCGTATTTCGGACCCCGTTGCTCCTTGCCATAACTTTAGCGGGTTTTGGCGTGTTGCTTTACTTGGCGGACCGCCTTGGAGAGAAGTGCAAGAATCTGGACCGGATGACATGGAAAGATTCTCTACTCATCGGCCTGTCGCAGGCCTTGGCCGTGATCCCTGGTGTCTCGCGCAGCGGCAGCACCATTGCCGCGGGCTTGGGATTGAAGATGAAGCGAGAAGACGCGGCGCGGTTCTCGTTTTTGATGTCGGCTCCCATAATTTTCGGCGCGGGGTTGGTTAATGTCACGCATTTTAGCGATGGCGCGGCTTTGCCGCAGTTGATCGTAGGATTCCTGACCGCAACGCTATTTGGCTTCTTGTCTATCAAATACCTCCTGCGCTACCTAAGCAAGCACGGGTTCGGGGTATTTGTCTGGTATCGTTTTCTATTGGCTTTAGCGATAATTCTTGTGATTTATCTAAGATAATATCAAAAGCGCAAAATGTTCACGATGATAAATGACCAATGTTATTTAAGCTGGCATAAGAAGCTGGAGACAAGTAGAGTTTTTAGGTACTTTTGGGAATTCTCTGGGATATATGTGACCGGTTTGTTCTATGTTGGAGTCGTGCTGTTCTTTTTTCCGCGTTGGAGGATAATGGCAGGCTTGGCCTTGATCGCTTTTCTTTTCGCGAAATTAGTGGTAACAAGCACTATCAGCTTCATTTATAAAAGAAAGCGGCCTTACCAGAAGTTGGAATATTGTCCGCCGGCTTCCCCGATTTTTTTGACTTTTCTGCATAAAAAATTTGATTCGATGCCATCGGGTCATGCGGCCAGCCTTGCCGCAATCAGTACTGTCTGCTGGACATTTTGTCCGTCGATCGGCATACTGGGTTTTATCGCAACGTTCTTTAACGGGATAGCCAGGGTGGTCTTGGGTTATCATCATCCTTCGGATATCTTAGCGGGCTGGCTGCTGGGCTTTGCGACCGGGTATTTGGCATATGCCTGGCTCCTGCCCAGGCTCTTTACCATTTAGGAAGTTTTTGGTAAAATAGGGAGAGCCCGGTAAGGAAAGAATGGCCCTATAAAGGCACAATATCAGTCGTAAAAATAGGCTCGTATCCCGTATAGCTGGCGCCGCTGTGGTGGAATTGGCAGACACGCACGACTCAAAATCGTGTGCCGCAAGGCATGTCGGTTCGACTCCGACCAGCGGCACCATTTGTACGGGAATTTTTAGAGATAAGACATGGATGATATCAACACACAATCTAATATCACTATCCAGTCTTTGGACGGGGCAGCTTTGAGTATTGCGCCCGCGCCGTCGGCCAATAGCCAAGAAATCGCTCCGGCAGTCGTTTCGGCCGAAAGAATGTCTTACGCGGACGCGCAGATCCAGGAAATAGAAGTAGCCAAGATAGCGCCCAACCCCTTCCAGCCCAGAAAGGTCTTTGAACCGAACGCGCTCAGGGAGTTGGCGGATTCCATAAAAGAACACGGTGTCATCCAGCCGCTTGTCGTAACGCGCACCCCGACCGGTTATGAATTGGTGGTGGGGGAGCGCCGTTTCCGCGCCTCGCAACTGGCTGGGCTCGTAACTGTGCCCGCTATTATCAAGGAAGCGATGGTGGACCAGACCAAGCTGGAAGTGGCGTTGATAGAGAACATCCAGAGAAGGGAACTGAACCCCATTGAAGAAGCCCAGGCGTACGAGCGGCTGATGAAGACGTTCAATATGACACAGGAGCAGGTGGCCAGGAAAGTGGGAAAATCCCGTCCAGCCGTGGCCAACACCGTGCGCTTGCTGAATTTGCCGGCCGAGATCCAGCGCGGGGTCATTGAAGGAAAAATAATGGAAGGGCACGCGCGGGCCTTGCTCGGGCTGGTGGATCCGGAAAAGATGCTTTTGATGTATAAGATGGTGCTGGAGCAGGGGCTGAACGTCCGCCAGGTTGAGAACAAAGTGCGCGAGCTTACCACAAGGCGGCAGATGGACGCGGCAGCGCCGGACCCGAAACTTATGGCCATGGAAACGGAATTGCGCAGTAAGCTCGGCACGCAGGTCAAGATTCAAAGGCAGGGCAAAGGCGGCAAAATAACCATAGATTTCTTCAGTGAAGAGGAATTGGAAGATATCATCCACAAGATGGCCCAGGAAGAAGTCACTGGCGGATATCTTACGGTGTAATACCCCCTGTGGAAAAAACCGATTTGACTTATTGCTGATAATCGTTTAAAATTTAACCAGATAAAGATTTTCTATGACTAATTTTCACCAGAACCGCATTATCGTTACCCCGACCATTTCTAAGGTCGTCCTTTTTGTTGCACGCGGGGCAGTTCGGTGAAAGTTTCTAAAGATTAAACTCACCAAACCTGCCCTAAGCAAAGGCAGGTTTTTTAGTACTCATCGATCAATGTTCATATGATATAGTATCTACAAGACAGATTCTTTTGGGCAGGAGTCGGTCTTGCGGATGTTATAAACTAGGTTGGGGGGATAATGATGGAGCAAGAACAGGGACAGGTTGTGCCTCAACACTCATCGATAGATTACTGTCCCCGTTGTCGTACGCGGGTTCGCCACGTTTTTGTTGTCATCAATGGTCACGAAGCCAAGCTTTGCACCCATTGCGACAACGAGGCTATTAGCTTATTGGTGGTAATCACCCATCCAGAGGTGATACCAGTGGTAGCGGCGGTCTTAAAATAATTCTTTTTAAAGTTCGGGCGAGCACCCGCACGCCCGCAACTGGCCGAGTCCTCTAAAATCGTGAAGTTGTCCCTACCGGGACGGAAACACGACTGTTCAACCAGAACAAAGGGGACTCGGCCGCCCCTCTTTCTTTGTTGTCCGAAAGGCTATTCCGAACATTCGGAATAATGTTTTGGGCAATAAGTTCAGCAGGTTATGGGCAGATAGAATAATTGGGGATAAGGTCACAGAAGACCCCTCGATTGTTAATTAGCTTTTTCTGCCCACCAACTCCGCCATTCGTAAGGATGGCGAGATCAGCGATGGAGGAAAAAAGAAGATGACAAGCTGTAGCCGATGCGGGCACTGTGAAGCCTGTCTTGCGCGTAAACGGCGCGTTCGGTCGGTTAGAAAGGATGATCGGCGAAGGTGCCGCCGAGAGAAGCAGTCATCTTCACTGGCAGGAGCTAACCAGCGCGCCTGTCAGAACCAATAGCCTTCAGGGTAAGGGCGAGAAGAATTATCCCACTCAAACTTTACGATCTATGGATCGAATGCAGTGATTTCCTTCCGCCTTTACCCCCGGTACGCCTGAGGATCCGCATAACAATATTGCATCATTCACCAACCGGCGAGTTGATAGCGGCAGCGGATCCTCGGGCGCTGTTTTCATAAGGAGGTTGTCATGTCAGACGGAATGTGCCCAGCTTCGTGCGGGGCAGAATATTTGGATTACTGCTCGATCTGCAGGGGCAGGTTCCCGTTCTTCGACGGCTGTTGCGCCGCTTGCGGGACGAAAAAAGGCGAAGGGTTCCCCTTGCCGTTAATACCGGACGAATTTTCAACCATTCCCGCCGACGAGCAGTAAGTCGGCGGTCTTTCTTTTTATGAGGCATTTTGCTATAATGAACCAGAAGTTTTTATGGCGGTAGGTTCTCTGTCGTCTTAACCATCGGCCTTCTTTCTTCCCGGATGACCGGGCTGTAGTATAGTGGTAGTACGCGTCCATGGGGTGGATGTAGTCTGGGTTCGATTCCCAGCAGCCCGACCATTTGAGAAGAAGCTCGGCAATATCATATCGATGAGCAGGCGTAAGCAAGCCGTTTCGTCGGCTGTTTTTTGTTGCCATTTTCCGATTATATCATCCGAAGAAAATATTTTTTTCGTTGATCATTCGTGGAGATAAAGAAAGTTATCCACAACTTGACCTGGACAATCCGCAAATATGGGTATAAAATTATCATACACATCGCGAACCGAAAGCAAAAAGCGGGAAGCGACCCAATATCCATTTTATGTAACAATAAAAAAGCCGCTTCATACTACATATCAAAAATCAAAGTGTAATTCAATTCTGGGGAATTAGACTTTTTTGTTTTTATGGAAAACTTCAATAATTAACCTGTTTGGGGACAGGAATAGGGGAGGGGACAATGACCCAAGAGATCCAAGATCAGTTTCTGGAGGCCTACGACAATTATTCCGAAGCCATTTATCGGCACTGTTTTTTCCGTGTTTACAGCAAAACGCGGGCGGAAGAGCTGGTACAGGAAACCTATATGCGGGTCTGGCAGTACCTAATGCAGGGTAAAAAAGTAGAGAATCTGCGGGCATTCTTGTATCGCGTGGCCAACAATCTGATAATAGACGAATCGCGCAAGAAAAAGGAAGAGAGTTTGGAAGTATTGATGGAAAAATCACCGGCATACGAACCATCCTACGAAGGGCATAAATCCATAGAAAAGAAAATACTATACGGCCAGGTGGTTGACGGGATGAAGGACTTGCCGCCCGATTACAAGGAAATATTGGTGTTGCGATATATCGACGACCTTGACCCGAAAGAGATCGCGGAGATCCTGGAGACGAATGCCAATAATGTCTCGGTCAAGATAAACCGCGCGGTCAAGGTGCTCAAGACGCGGTTCCATAATTGAAACAGACCCGGCAGAAAAATCGGTCTGGGGCGAAAAAATCTCCCGAAGCGGGAGATTTTTTCGTTATTGGCAAGGATTCAGGAATATTTCTGCTTTTACGTCCGGCGTATTTGAGGGTATAATTTATCCATGAAAAGCATTATTCTTGCTTCCGCGTCACCGCGCAGGAAAGAGCTGCTCAAATTGCTTGGAGTGAAGTTTGCTATACGGCCGGGCGATTACGAAGAAGACACGTCGCTGCCGCTGCCGCCGAAAAAACTGGCAGCGCACTTGGCTTTGGGCAAGGCGAAGGCCGCAGCCAAAGCGCTGAAGAAGGGGATAGTGATAGGAGCGGATACCATTGTTGTCCGGAAAGGAAAAGTGATCGGCAAGCCCCGCGACAAGAAACACGCTTTCGAAATTTTAGCCAATCTGAGCGGCAAGGCGCATATGGTCATCACGGGATTGGCGATAGTTGACGTTGTCTCCAAAAGGTCCGTTTCTCGCTCCGTTATCAGCAAAGTCCATTTCAGGGAACTGTCAGTAAGACAGATAAAGGAATATATCGCGACCGGCGAACCGTTGGACAAGGCCGGGGCCTACGCTATCCAAGGCGGGGCGGCAAAGTTCGTCCGCCGCATTGAAGGCGATTACTTCAATATCGTGGGGCTGCCTTTACGCGAATTGGCGGATATCTTGGATAAGCGGTTCGGTATTAGGACGGAAATCAAAAAAATAAAAGCAAACCCGCCCCTTTAGGGCGGGTTTATATGAACCGGCCAACAAATATTTACAGCCGGTCTGAACAAAAGACCGCTGGGTATGGAGCTGGGGACCTCCATACCCTTAGGTATTTAAGGGTGACGGCGGAAGCAGGGGATTATTACAAAAAATGTCCGAATCAGCGAATTTTGCTATAATAAAAGCAACCAAACCGATCGTTATGATATTAAAAGGACAAAAAGTGATACTGCGCCCTATACGGCTTTCCGATGCCGCGCGTTTTGTGAAGTGGTTCAATGACCCGGAATTCAATAAGTTCATGTTTTTGAGGAGGATGACAATGAGAAAAGAGGTTGAGTGGATAAAAAAACTATCTAAAGCCAGGAAGACTGACTTGGTCCTCGCGATAGATACCAAAGGAGGCGAACACATAGGCAGTACCGGACTTAATAGAATAAGCAAGGAATTCAAGAATGCTACTTTCGGCATTATGATAGGAAATAAGCAATATTGGAACCGAGGATACGGTACTGACGCAGCCCGCGTGATACTTGATTATGCTTTTAAGAAATTGAAATTGCACCGGGTGGATCTTGACGTATACGAATATAATACCCGCGCGATTAAGGTTTATAAAAAACTGGGGTTCAGGGTGGAAGGGAGGAGGCGGGAACATACGGTTTTGGATGGCAAATATTATGATACTATTCATATGGGTCTTTTGGACAAGGAGTGGAAAGCTTGAATAAAATAAACACAAAACTTTCATACTACGTAGTATGAAAGTTTTGTTTGAAAGAAAATAAATAATGAAGACAGCGTTGATATCGGTCTACAACAAAGAGGGAATAGTGGAATTCGCGAAAGGCCTGGTTGGCTTAGGTTTTAAGCTGATTGCGTCAGGCGGGACGGCCAAGGCGTTGATGGACGCGGGCCTGGAAGTGACGGACGTGGCGTCGCTGGTGGGCGGCGGGGCTATTTTGGGACATCGCGTAGTGACGCTGTCGCGGGAGATCCATGCCGGGCTGCTTGCTCGTGATATCAAGGAAGATCGTGATGAACTGGAGAAGTTGAATATTCCGTGGATAGACCTGGTCTGTGTTGACCTGTATCCTCTGGTGGAAGAAATAAATAAGCCCGGTTCCACGAAGGAATCGGTTATAGAAAAGACGGATATCGGCGGACCGACCATGCTTAGGAGCGCGGCCAAAGGGCGGAGGATAGTTGTCTGCGATCCCGCGGACAGGTTGAAAGTGGTTGACTGGCTCAAGGCAGGCGAGCCGGAAAAGGAGAAATTTATAGACGGTTTGGTGGCCAAGGCCGAAGCGGTTGTCGCGGATTACGCGTTAGCTTCTGCCCGTTATCACGGGAATGGATGTTTTGATGGAATGGTGGGGGAACAGGTCTTGACCTGTAAATATGGCGAGAATGGCTGGCAGACGCCAGCAGGTTTGTATGAAGACAAAGGGCTAATTGTTCCTGATCCATTGAGATTGTCCGCTTTTACCGTGGTCGCGGGCACCACGCCGAGCTATAACAACCTGGCGGACATAGACAGGCAATTACAGACCATTACCCATATTACCGCTGGCTTTGATGTCAATTATGGCAAAGTTCCCTTTGTTGCCGTTGGTGTAAAACATGGCAATCCTTGCGGCACTGCCGTGGGCGAGGACGCGGCTGAGGTCATCAAGAAAATGCTGGAAGGGGATTTGCGCGCCATTTTCGGCGGGCTGGTGATGATGAATTTTGAGATAACCGACGAGTTGGCCGAAGTCTTACTGACTCATAAGATGCCCGAGGGGCAAAGGAGGCTGCTGGACGGGATAATCGCGCCGGCCATTTCTCCGACCGCCATAGCGGCGCTTAAGCGCAAAGGGGACAAATGCCGGATGCTGGTGAATCCCGCTTTGGCCAACCTGTCCAAAGATACGTTAGATATTCATCCTCGTTTTCGCTACGTGCGCGGCGGTTTTTTACGTCAGCCGAATTACGCGTTTGTAATGGACTTCAAGCATCCGCAAATGGAGATCGTGGGCGAAGTTTCGCAGCAACAGAAAACAGATATGCTTTTGGCCTGGGCCGTCGGCTCTACTTCCAACAGCAACACTGTCACTTTGGTCAAGGACGGGATGCTGCTCGGCAACGGCGTGGGGCAGCAGGACCGCGTGGGCGGTTGCGAACTGGCGGTCAAGCGCGCCAAGGATGCGGGGCATAATATAGATGAAGCGGCCGCTTACAGCGACAGCTTCTTTCCGTTCACGGACGGGACCGAAGCCCTAGCCAAAGCCGGCATCAGCGCTATCCTTACCACTTCCGGATCCGTCCGCGACAAAGACGTCAAGGAATTCTGCCAAAAGCAGGGCGTGGCCCTGGCCATGATCCCTGATTCCGTTGCCCGGGGATTCTTTGGGCACTAAAATATGTAATATCCGGACCAAGAAAAAAATGATTTCGGATGGGTATTTTGGGTTTATCTGACCATCATCATTTTGTGGTATATCTCACCTATCCTTTTTCTTGGTATTGGCTTGCTATCGGCGTGGCATTTTCTTATCTACAGGGAATGATCCTAAAGGGTTGTTTTTGACTTATAAACAATTCGAAAAAAGTACGGAAATTACCTTTTGGGGTTATTACTTGGAGAGGATCGGTATTTAAGTTGGATAAAAAACTGCCAAGACCATATTTTTTTGGTTGAGCCTTAAATAGTTTTTCTGGTCGCATTGTTTTGTAATTTGTCTTAGGTATGAAGCCTGCCATCATTTGAGTAGAAAGATCGTCGCGGGTGTGGTAGAATGGAATGACCAATTAATTTCCCCAAACGGCTCAAGGCTCCTTAGGCCAGCGATTGTTAGCGGAAGAAACAAAAAACATATGAACAAGAAGATTTTTGTGGTAGCAGTCTTAGTGTTGGCAGTTTTCGCCATCTGGTTCTTTTCAAGGAAACCCGACGCGCCGGGCAACACTGTCGTGTCCGATAATCAGGGCCAGGAAAGCCAGTCGCAGCAACCGACATCGGGACCGGTCTCCATAAACGGCACTGTCGTCGATCAGGCGACAGCGGATAAGCGGCCAATCGCCGTGGTCGTGGAGAATCATCCGGACGCGCGGCCGCAGTCTGGTCTGGCGGACGCGGACCTGGTTTACGAGACTTTGGCCGAAGGCGGGATAACGCGGTTTTTGGCCGTTTATCAGGCCAACGAGGCAAAAAACATCGGTCCGGTCCGCAGCGCGCGCACTTATTTCAACGAACTGGCTGACGAGCTTGGCGCGCTGTACGCGCACGTGGGCGGCAACAGCGACGCTCTGGCTTATCTAAAACAGGGGCAATACAAGAACCTCAACGACCTTGACCAATTCTTTGACGACGGAACGTATTTTTCCCGCATCAAAAGCCGCAGCGCCCCGCATAATGTCTATACTTCAACGGAACGGTTGTGGAAATTTTTCGCGGCGAGACATTTAAGCGACAAGGCAAGCTTTTCATCGCTGCAGTATAAGGACGATGATGCAGGAATGGACGGGGCGCAGGCCGCGACAGATATCAGTATAGATTTTTCTTTGCCGCAGTTTATGGTCAATTATCAGTACGACGCGGAAAACAATACCTACCTCCGCTTTATGGCGGGCAAGGCGCACAATGACCCTGATACCGGAAAACAGATAACTGCTAAGACTATAGTGGTGCAAATGGTCCAGACCTTTCCCGTCCAATCCGATACGCCTTTGGCTATCGGTATGACCCTGGTTGGCAGCGGCAAAGCTTACGTGTTCCAGGACGGCAAGGCCGTCACGGGAACGTGGAAAAAGGAAGCGGGGGATCGCACGCGCTTTTACAATGCCGATGGGCAGGAGATTAAGTTTGACCGCGGCACAATGTGGGTGGAAATAGTGCCCGAAGATCGCCCGGTGACCTGGAAATAACGGAAACCGCTTTAAGCTTAAAACTAAAAATCCGTCCCTTATGGCAGGGACGGATTTAAAATTATCCTAGACGAGTTATGCAGCACATCAATCTTTTTAAAGAAGTCGGGGAGAACGAAGATTTTCAGAGAGTGATATTCACGGGCAAGCAGAGCCAGCTTCTGGTGATGAACTTAAAGCCCGGCGAAGACATAGAGTGGGGGATGGAGAAACCGGACAAGATATTTTTAGTCATATCGGGCAGCGGTGTAGTCGCGGTGGGAGATGACGAGCGGCCGGTCGGCAAAGGGGACCTGGTGTTTGTAAACGCGGGTACCAAACATGACCTGGTCAACACCAGCGAGGACGAGGACTTGAAAATGGCCGTGGTCTACGCGCCTTCCATATATCTGGAGACGGTTTCCCATTCTACCAGGGAAAAAGCGATACTGGACCCGTTCTCCGACTTGAGCGGAGTGGACTGAGACCGAACGTTATAAATAACGTAAAAGGACTGCCCTTACCGGACAGTCCCTATTTTTAGATAATTGATTACTTTATTTTGTCTTAGATTTCGTCTTAATGCAACGCGCACAGGCTTTGACCCGTTTGCCGTTAAAAACCGAGTATTGCAGGTTTGGTTTTAGGCGGACGATGGAAGCGCGCATGCTGTGGGAACGCTTGATGGTGCGGGAATAGGTCTTTCCGCAAATGGCGCATTTTCGAGGCATGGAAATAGTAAGTAGTTAGTGGTAAGTAGTTAATAGCTAGGATATTATAACAGAATCTGGTATAATTAGCAAGAGATTGGTAAATGGTTCTTTTCAACTTAATGGAACACGCTCTAAGGCAAACTGTAGATAGCTTTGAGGAGAAGTAAAGATTTCCGGTATGGAGAATCGGGCTTGTAATTCCAAGAGGATATTTTTAAGGCGGTGTTTCTGAACCTGGTGATAAACCCGAATAATAAACCGATCGCATCTGGACCAGATATTCTCGGCATGGGCAATAGGGCCAAAGTTACCATTGCTGTGATTGGCTACCTCATGGACAAAGCCATAAAACCGCTCTATGCCGTAGTAAGCGGAATAGGCATCGGTAACAACCAAACTATCCCGTTTGATATGTTTAATCAGGAATCTGTCCAAGCAGCCGCTATCTCGGTTAGTAATAGGCTGCAGCCTGATTTGTTTACTGGTGCGGCTAATGGCTCCAGCTACCCATTGGTCGGTAAAGTTGTAAGTATGGCCAAACTGACTCTCGTCCACCTCCACCAAGTCAGCTAAAGGCGGATATTCATCAAAAGCCGGCAAATACAACCGGAACCGGCTAAACCATCGCTCCACAGCCACATGGGATAGTCCTGATAGCTGCTTGGCTTGCCCAGGTTGGTATTTGTTTTGCCAGAGCCAGAGTAAGGCATAAAATTCCTGCCAACTGATACGCATACGGGACAATAATGGATGGCTGCTCTTAAGGGAAAACTTTTTCCGACACCTGCGGCAATAGTAACGGTCTTCTGTCGATAATTTCTTTACGTTCCAGCTTTTGCAATGGCAACATTGCAAACCTTTTGGAAACAACACTTTACGAATTAAGGCCAGTATCTTGGCTTTAGAGGGAAGCTCTGGTATGCTAGGCATAGACAAACTCCTTTTTGGTTTTAATTGTGTATTGCTACATCAATTATACCTTAGGAGTTTGTTCCATTAAGATTATAACAACCTGGTAAATTGACCTAATTATTCCTAATTAACCTAATCGACCTAAATAAAATCCAATTTCTAATGCCTAAAGGTTGTTCTTTAGTGATTAGGCCTTAGAAATTATTTAGGAAAATTAGTCCGCCAGTTGGCGGAAATTAGAGCAATTAGAATAATTGCGATATATTAGAAGGAAATGTGATGGATATATTCACCATCTTCATAATCCTCATCTTCTCCGCCATAGTCCATGAGGTCTCTCACGGGCTGGCCGCGGAAAAGCTGGGGGACAGCACTGCCCGAAATGCGGGGAGGATAACCCTCAACCCTATCCCGCATATTGATATGTTCGGCTCCATTCTGCTGCCGTTGCTGCTTTTGGCCGTGCACTCGCCGGTGATCTTCGGGGCAGCTAAACCCGTGCCCGTTGATTTTGGCAGGTTACGCAACCCCAAGCGGGATATGGCGTTAGTTTCCCTGGCCGGGCCGCTATCCAATTTTTTGCTGGCCATATTGTTCGTCATTCCAATCAAATTGAATTTAGCCAACCAGATCTCGGGGCCGATATTGCTGCAGGCGATATTAATAAACATCGTTCTCGGGACTTTTAACCTCGTCCCCATCCCGCCCCTGGACGGCAGCAAGGTCTTAGCGGCTTTTGCCCCAGACCGGTGGATGCATAAGATCCTGGCCTGGGAACGGTGGGGGTTCGTTTTGGTCCTGGTATTTTTGTATCTCGGCCTGCTTAGTTTAATATTGTTCCCAGTAATCAGGACCTTCGGGAATATCTTTGGAATAAATTTCGGGATATAAGGCAGCTTGTAAGACAGGAAACAAGTGACAAGCAGGGGCAGCCTTAGGCTATCCTTTATCGTTGGCAAAAAAAGCGCCCTAATGATGGTGAGACGCGGGGTGGCTGTTGCTAAAGGTTACCGCCGTCTATTGGTTAAGAGCAAATTATAGCTGCTTTTAGCGCCTTGCAGCCTTTTACTGCTACTGCCAGGACGGCCAATAGAAGAACCGCTGCAATTGGCCAAAGGCATAATAAATCAGCTTTCATATATGATTACTTCCATTTCCATCCATTTCCGGTTAAACTATCAGCCGGATGTCGGACATTATTAAATAAATAACAGTTTGACATACCCCTGTCAATCCTGTATAATCAATACAACTAAATAGGAAACCTTCCGCTTAAAGCGGAAAATTACCTTTTTGGCCGCAAAGATGGGGAAGTAACGCCAACAGGTTTCTGGCGAGTACCCGGTTTGCGAAGTAGCAAAAAATCCGACTTTTGCTAGTGGATTTTTTTGTTGCAAAGATAATTAGACAGTGAGCAGTGAACAGTGATCAGTTACTGGTCACTATCCACTAGTCACTAATCACTAAACAAGAATGCCAACAATCAACCAATTGGTTCGCAAAGGGCGGCATGCTAGCCGGTACAAGTCCAAGTCACCGGCTTTGCAGCGCCGCATCAACCTGATAAAGAATAAAACCATCAGCATCGCGGGCGGCGCGCCTTTCATGCGCGGCGTCTGCCTGAAGGTTTACACCACCACGCCCAAGAAGCCAAACTCGGCTTTGCGCAAGGTGGCCAAGGTCAAACTGACCAACGGGATGGAAGTCATTGCCTACATCCCCGGTATTGGCCACAACCTGCAGGAACACAGCGTGGTCATGATCCGCGGCGGCAGGGTTAAGGACTTGCCTGGCGTGCGCTATCACATCGTTCGAGGAAAACTAGACACTTTAGGCGTTGAAGGTCGAAAACGCGGAAGAAGCAAGTATGGAGCGAAGAAAAGCTAACCAGCTTGTAGCTTGTAGGAAGTAGCCTATAGCGAATGCAGGGCTACTGACTACCAGCTACCGGCTACCAGCTAAATTTATGCCAAGAAAAGCAAGAAGTTACGACAGGCACATACCGTTGCCTGACCCGAAATACGGCAACGTCAAGTATGCCAAATTCATAAACTACTTGATGGAGCGCGGTAAGAAGAGCGTGGCTCAGAAGATCTTTTACGATGCCCTGGAATTGGTGGCGGAGAAGATGAAATCGGAGACCAGTTCGTCTGCATCCATCCCGGCAGGAGTTGGGACACCTTCTTCCGTCAAGGGAGAAGGGAGTAAGGAAAAGTCTATTGATGGTCGGGCCGTATTTGATCAGGCGCTTAAGAACGTTACTCCTTTGATGGAATTAAAGAGCCGTCGCATCGGCGGCGCCAACTACCAGGTGCCGATGGAAGTGATGGAGCCGAGGAAAACCACTCTCGGGATGAAATGGATAATCGCGGCCGCCCGTGCCAAGAAAGGCGCGCCTATGAAGGAGAAGCTAGCTTCGGAGATCGTGGACGCCTACAACAAGCAGGGCGGAGCCTTCAAGAAACGTGAGGACACGCATCGCATGGCCGAGGCCAACAAGGCTTTCGCGCACTTCGCCAGGTTTGGGAGAAGGAGATAGGGTTAGGGTAGAGCGTAAAGCGTATTGGGGGTAAGTGTGCAGTCCGGAAGTATATATTTAATTACGTAATCAATTACGTAATTTAACATCCATAAAAAATCATTTTCCCCTTCGGGGAATCTCCCGCAGGGAGACGATCCTTAAATCATTCAATCTTTCAATTAATCTATGCCAAGAGAATATCCAATTGAAATGACCCGTAATATCGGCATCATCGCGCACATTGATGCCGGTAAAACAACGGTCACCGAAGGCATCCTCTACAACACCGGCCAAAAGCACAAGATTGGCGCGGTGCACGAAGGGGAGACCACCACCGACTGGATGGAACAGGAACGCGAGCGCGGTATTACCATTACCTCCGCGGCCGTGACTTGCTACTGGTCGCCCCAGTTCATCAAGCTCGGCGAAGGCGAGAAGTTCAAGATCAACATCATCGACACTCCGGGCCACGTGGACTTTACCGTGGAAGTGGAGCGCTCTTTGCGTGTGTTGGACGGCGCCGTGGTCGTGTTCGACGGCAAGATGGGCGTGGAACCGCAATCGGAAACTGTCTGGAGACAAGCGGACAAATACCACGTGCCACGTTTGTGCTTCATCAACAAAATCAACCAGACCGGCGGTGACTTCTTCAAGTCCCTGGATTCCATCCACAAGCGCCTGTCCCCGAACGCCCTGCCGATCCAGATCCCCATCGGCTTTGAGAAAGACGTCGTCGGCGTCGTGGACCTGATTAACATGAAGGCTTATACCTATAAGGAATACACGGACAAGACTTTTACCGTGGGTGAGGTGCCAGCTGACCTCAAGGCCAAGGCCGAGGAGTACCGTCATCAGCTTCTGGAGAAGGTCGTAGAAAGCGACGACGCTTTGATGGAAAAGTATCTAAGCGGCCAAGAGTTGACTGAACAGGAATTCTTGCTTGCCATCCGCAAGGCTACCCAGAGCGGCAAGTTCTACCCCGTGCTCGGGGGAGACGGCCGCGGCATTATAGTGCAGACTCTGTTGGACGCGGTTACGAACTTCTTGCCGAATCCTTTGGATGTGGGCGTGGTCAAAGGACATAACCCCAAGACCGACGAGGAACTGGAACGCAAGCCGTCCGACGACGAGCCGTTCACGGCTTTGGCGTTCAAAATCGCGACCGATCCATTTGTGGGACGTTTGGCTTTCTTCCGCGTCTATTCCGGACACCTCGAAGCCGGCAGTTACGTATTAAATAGCCGCACCGGAAACAAGGAGCGCGTCGGCCGCATCGTCCGAATGCATGCCAATGACCGCGAAGAGATTAAAGAAGTTTTTGCCGGTGATATTGCCGCTCTTATTGGCCCGAAAGATACTTTTACCGGAGACACTTTGTGCGATATAGATCATCCTATAGTTTTGGAATCCATTAAGTTTGCTGAACCGGTTATCAACATGGCCATTGAGCCCAAGACCAAGGCTGACCAGGAGAAGATGGGAATAGCTTTGCAGAAGCTGGCCGAAGAAGACCCGACATTTAAGGTTTCGACCAATGAAGAGACGCAGCAGACTATTATTGCCGGTATGGGTGAACTGCATTTAGAAATTTTGGTTGATAGGATGAAGCGAGAATTTAAGGTGGAAGCCAACGTCGGCAAGCCCGAAGTCGCTTATAAAGAGACCATTAAGAAGGTCGCGGAAGCGGAAAGCAAGTATATTCGCCAGACTGGCGGACGCGGGCAATATGGGCATTGCTGGATACGCGTTGAACCGTTAGAACGCGGAAAGGGTTATGAGTTTGTGGATGAAATTGTTGGTGGTGTTATTCCGAAGGAATATATTAAGCCTATTGATAAAGGGATCCAGGAATCCGCTGCTAATGGTGTGATTGCCGGGTATCCTTTGGTGGATTTCCGCGCCGCGGTGTTCGATGGGTCCTACCACGAAGTTGACTCCTCGGAAATGGCGTTCAAAATCGCCGCTAGTAAGGGACTTCAGGACGCGGTCAGGAAAGCCAATCCCGTATTGCTTGAGCCGATAATGAATGTGGAGGTCGTCACCCCCGAAGCCAACATGGGAGACGTCATTGGCGATCTTAACTCCAAGCGCGCGCAGATAAATGAAATGCTTGACCGCGTAAATCTTAAAGTTATCCACGCATTTGTGCCGTTGTCCGAAATGTTTGGTTATGCTACAGCCTTGCGCAGCATGACTCAGGGGCAGGCATCTTATACTATGGAATTCAGCCACTATGCCGAAGTGCCCAACAACATCGCGCAGAAGATAATAGAGAGCAGACAGGGCGTGAACGTGCGTAAGGGGATGTAGAAGCGAATCCAGACGCGAAAAAATCCATACGCGAATTTAGACGCGAATGTTGGGGTGGGCCGCCAAAGGCGGCCCACCCTTATGCTTTAGTAGAGTATGTTGATGGTCAAACATTAATAACGCAAAAGTTATTATACACAGTATTATGGTAATATTTGTTCGGCAAGAGATCAGAATCTCCCATACTCCAGTGTATGGGAGATTCTATCGATTTGGATTTTGATTAAAGCGGGTAAAAAGAAAAAGCCCGGACCGCGACTAGTCGCGGCGGGCCAGGAAGCAAAGTGGTTTGGGCAGTTGCGGAGTATCGCAAGGCTAGTCTAATATCACTATTTTATCCTTGTTTGAAGACCTGTCCTTTCTGAGAAGCTTGTATCCGATGATTTTGCATTGCCCGCCGAAGGCCTCATCAAGCTTAATTTCGATGGCCGCGATGTCCTTGAGTGAAGCAATCGGTTTACTAAGGCCAATCTCAGCGTTGTCGAACGCGAGTTGGTCATCGGAGCTGTAAGTCGAGTAAGCGACAAAATATACCCACATCATTAATTCCTCCGTCCTGATTGGACACCCTAGAATAACAACTTTAAGGGGAGTTGTAAAGGCTGTAAAACAAGCGTATAATGGGGTTGTATTCTTTGTCATTCCGGCCGTAGCGAAGCGGAGAGCCGGAATCTTGACTTATGAAGCAGTATTACGTTTATATCCTCGCTAGTAAAAGGAATGGCGTGTTGTATATTGGTGTAACTAGCGATTTGGTCAAAAGGATTTGGGAACATAAAAACAATCTCGCTGAAGGGTTTACGAAAAGGTATTTTGTTCATCGGTTAGTCTATTTTGAAACTACGACGGATGTTGAATCCGCAATCAGAAGGGAAAAGCAGCTCAAGAAATGGAATCGCGATTGGAAGATCCAGTTGATTGAAAAAGATAATCCTAATTGGGAAGATTTATACGATAAAATAGTTTAAGATTCCCGCTTTCGCGGGAATGACAATCATATGACAAGTTTACAAGAACTTATTGACCTAGCGAAGGCAGACGGTGGAAAGTTCTTCGTAATAGACGAGAAAGGGAATGCCAAGCTCGTCATAATGAACATAGAAGATTACCAGCGCCTGCTTTTGGGCAAGCTGCAGAAGCAGGCGCAGCAGCAGGTCGAGGATATAGAAAAGATCAACCGCGAGATACTCAAGGCCCAGCTGCAGGAGCCTGAGGTGGTCAGACCAGAGCCCGAGGTGCCTAAGCCGCCCCGCCAACCGGCAGTGTTTGCGCCCCAGGTCATCTATTCTGGGAACAATCAACCTGCTATACGCGCCATCCCCCAAGTCGACTTGCGCGAAGAGGTCATTGACCCGAGCTTTGACTTTGAAGGCCCGAGGGCCGATTTAGAAGATTTTTAGAGGAATGTCACGAATTCCGATCTTACTCGTATTATTTAGTACAAAAGGAAATCGATATTATGAAAAAGACACTTACGTTTGCGGTGTTGGTGGTGCTTGTCGCCGCCGGATGCAATAAGATCGGAAACAACAAGCCGCAGCAGGATCAAAACAACAACCAGCAGCCCCAAAACCAGCAACAGGACCAGGCCGCGGATTGGAATTTCTATACCAGTCCGGCAAAAAACGGATTCTCTATAAAATATCCGGCTGATTTCGGATTTAATACCAATTACGATCAAATCAGGAATTTGGGATACATCCCGGTCTGCGACGAGAATATGAAAGCTTGCGTATTTTATACAGGCGGCGCCTATAAGGATACGAATTTTGAGGATGCGGGAGTATCCATAAACGTTGACCCGAACTTGAATACTGAAGCCAAATGTTATGATTTCAAAACGCCCGCGAATGAGGCGCAGACTTTGGTCGCTGACGTCATCATCAATGGCGTGGATTTTAAGTCCGCCACCGGGGGGCAGGGTGCGGCCGGGCATTTCATGAAGACCCAGGAATACCGGAATTTCCATAACGGACAATGTTACGAAATCGTGCAGCGCGTCGGCTCCACCAACATCGGCAATTATCCGAAAGGGACGGTCAGGGAATTCGACCAAGGAGGAATATGGCAGAAGCTGCAAAGCATAGTAGAGACCTTTAGATTCGTCCAATAAAGGTAATGGTCAAGGTGATAGCGCACAGCTTTCTGCCAGGTAAGCACCTCTGGTTCTACGCAGATAGTGTCTAAGATAACGGAAGGGAAACGACAGAAAGATTCCGGTAAGGCATAGCCTTT